>JACCDS010969749.1_pt1 | contig 14586 bp, 11 predicted proteins | sample 7446441 | NCBI WGS metagenome assembly JACCDS01 (sample SAMN15323445, study PRJNA562643) | freshwater metagenome | isolation source: river surface water | place: USA:Blue River Watershed | collected 2017-08-17 | reverse complement strand
CTGCCGAATTGTTTATCGACATGTCACCAGGATCACCTCCCCATCTTTGCGCGGTATCTTGACAATGATCATGACACGGGGAAACCGAAAATTGAATATTGCTATGTCGTAAATGGTTGCTTGACTTTGTAGAAATATTCCCCGCCGACGGTCGTGCAGAATAACTACCCCGCAAAGACACCTGAAATCCCCGCTGATGATATCTTGGGGTAATTTGACACCCACTGATCACTACAAGGAATAAAACCAAATATTTCACCCTCACAAAGCTATCCAAATCAAACAATTGACACTTGCGAAATTCCGTAACGCCATTCTTAAAATTTTGCGATTTTCCGTAAATCCCAAATCGGAGAGGCCATACAAAACTCATGAAAATTGGGGCTTTTGAACAAAAAATTGTGATTTTACAGACCCAAACCAAATACTACTCACCAAAATAAAACCCAAAATAACGAACCCAAAAATGGGCATCGAATCCAACAAAAAGTAACCAAAAAGTCCGAAACCCAATAACCGCAAAGACTCCCAAAACCCAAATTCTTTGGACACAGATTGATTCAATATAAGTGCCGATTGAACAATGTTTCCCACTGCGATGAAGAAACAGTAACCCACTGTGAAGGTCGGTAAAATCGAGTGAGTAAATAAAATCCCAATGAACCCAATCACCCCTGTCGCAAGTAGCCAAAATGCGTAGCGAATGGCTCCATTTACCAATCCAATTTCATGCTTTTTTTCAGCCATTCCCTCGCCTAAATAGCCAACACCCCATCCGGGAGGCATCAATAAAATCCTCCATTTATTGAGCATCCCCTTCGTTTTGCGTATTTGCATGAAAAGCACTTTAAAATGAAATGTTATGGCGTGGATTGGGCTGTGATCGTCGTATTTTGCGGTAATCCCGTATTCTACCGGCTCCGTTTCTTCTTGATAGGTTCCAAACATCCTATCCCAAAGAATAAGCACTGATCCGTAGTTCTTGTCGATATAAATTTCGTTCTTCCCGTGGTGTACGCGATGATGCGATGGGGTAACAATAAACCATTCAAGCCAGCCCAACTTGGGAATGTAGGGAGTATGAACAAAAAAGTCGTGCAAGCCAACCACTTTGAATGTAATTACCAACACCAAGGGATCAAACCCAAAAACAGGCATAATCATCCAAAAAGGAATACGAAACAGACCTTGAAAAGGCGATGTGCGAAAACCATTGGACAAATTAAAGTAGCTGGAGGAATGATGGGTTACATGTCCTGCCCACAGTAGGTTAATTTGGTGTGAACACCTATGATACCAGTATGAAACAAAATCTACAACAAGAAAGGCTAGTATCCACTGCCTCCAATCGTTTGGCAGGGTTAACCACTGAAAATGCGCTTTGGAAAACACCATCGCCAGGTACAATAGTAGCAAGTACAACAACGCACCAAATTGATCAATTGCACCAACAGCCATGTTAAGCGCTGTATTGGGCAAACTGTATTTACTGTCGTTCCGTTTTCTACTATACCACCACTCAAGTGCAATCAAACCCAAGAACAATGGAATGAGGAGCGCGATGTAGTTCAGCATAAACAGGTCAATGATACTGTAAACACTCAATGAACTTCTACGGAAAATCGCAAAATACAGAAGTGTATTTTACGGAAAATCGCAATGCGGTGTTTCGCAAAAAATCTCCATTGAACCGACGATTTCAATAAACAACCCTATATATTTGATTCAAAAATTATGAAGAAAATTTCATTGTTGGCTTTACTCTTTTTGATCGGGGTAACCATTCATGCCCAAAGATTGACGAACAGTTCACGTTCAACCATTGGTTACATAGAATCTGGGCGGGTAATGAACAGCTCACGAAGCACCATCGGTTATATTGAGGATGGTAGAATCATGAATAGCTCCCGTTCAACCATTGGCTACATTGAGAACGGCCGGGTAATGAACAGTTCGCGCAGCACCATTGGATACATCGAAGATGGCAGGGTCATGAATAGTTCAAGAAGCACCATCGGGTATGTGGAAGATGGCAGGGCGATGAATAGTTCAAGAAGCACCATTGGGTATTTCGAAAGCCTCAAACCAACCCACGCCGCACTGTATTTCTTTTTCTTTTTTGATTGATACTTTTGGGGATATGCCATTCAGCCTGAGGCCCTGGACCATTGACGACATTGATAGTCTGGTGAAATACGCCAATAATCCCAACATCGCCAAATTTATGACAGATGCCTTCCCCCATCCTTACACAATAGATAGTGGTAAGGCATTTATTGCATTTGCCACCAAAGACACTCCCAACAGAATTTTTGCCATTGATGTGGGGGGCGAGGCAGTGGGTGGAATTGGTATTCATCCACAAAGCGATATTCAACGTAAAAATGCAGAACTCGGTTATTGGCTTGGCGAGCCGTTTTGGGGACGCGGTATTATCACCAACGCCGTGAAACAGGCTGTGGATTTTGCATTCCTCACATTTGACATCAACCGTATTTACGCCCGACCTTTCGGTACGAACATCCCCTCACAACGCGTTCTAGAAAAAAACAATTTCCTCTTTGAAGCCAAATTTGAAAACGTGCTGTACAAAGATGGAGAATATCAAGACGAACTATTTTATTCCATTCTACGGGACCAATGGCATCCCTCCCAACCAACATTCATCCTCTAAAAAGAACATTTCAACGAAGGTGCATTGGGTAGTTTCCATAAGTGAAGAATCGCCCCCGCCGCATGTGGTAAATTGGTTACATGGCAAACCAAATCCTCAAAACCGCATCTCTTATTTTTAGTGCCGCCCTATTGCTACAGGCGTGTACCATCGTTAAACCCGGACAAACTGGCGTCAAGCGAAAATTGGGTAAACTCAGCAACGAATCGTACGAACCGGGCATCCGCCTTTACAACCCATTTTTATCGCGCATTCTCATGGTGCCCATTAGAACCGTGAATCTAGAGGTAAAACTCCCACTTCCAAGTAGGGAAGGATTAACCATTCAATCCGAAATCTCCATACTCTACCGCATCGAAAAACAATCCGCACCCGACGTCATTCGGAACATCGGAATGGACTATGAAGATGTAGTGATTCTCCCGGTTTTCCGATCTGCAGCCGCCGATGTAACCTCGAAATTCTATGCCAAAGACATGCACAGTGGCGAACGCGCCCTCATCGAGCGCAACATCCGCGATACCATGATGGAAATCCTCGGCGCCAAGGGATTTATCGTTGAAAACGTCTTGTTGAAATCAATCTCCCTGCCCCAAGGTCTATCAGCCGCCATCGAAGAAAAACTTCGCGCAGAACAAGAAGCCCAGCGAATGGAGTTTACCAAACAAAAGGAAAAACTTGAGGCCGAACGCAAAGCCATCCAAGCAGAGGGCGATAAACAAGCGGCCATAATTGGGGCACAGGGACAAGCAGAGGTCGCAAAAATCAAGGCGGAGGGACAAGCCAATGCCATCAAGATTGAAGCTGAAGCCCGAGCCAAAGGCAACGAGATGTTGACCAAATCGCTCACAAACGACATCCTCAAGAACAACCAAATTGAAGCGTTTAAGTCACTGTCGCAAAGCAGTAACACCAAAGTCATCATTACCGATGGCAAAACGCCGCTGCTAGGGATTCCTGAAGGCGGGAAGTGAGTGAAAAATGCCCGCAACACATTTGTGGGTATCAATTATCTTCGTTCACGGTTTCATCCATGAAAAAGTGATGAACCCACTCATTCATGTACACGGCCCAAACCTTTCCCTGCATCCTTCGAAAGTCCCGATTTGCTGCTTCGATGAAGGTGTTTTTCCTGGGAATGGGATTATTGGCGGGTGGACTTCGAGCACAATATGCCTTTGAACTAAATACGCTCACGGGCTCCGTTTTGGCCCACTCCAAGTACAACCAAAACTTGAATGCGCGAAAATCACTGGGGATGCAGGCATCGGCCATTTGGTTGCTACCTCCCGATACTGGGCTTCATTGGCAAAGGGCAGAAACCCACCGATTAACAGCCCATTACCATGTGGCCGATTATATGGAGATCGGTGTATTGTATCAATTTTAATCAAAAACACCGCCACGGTGTGACAAATTTTCACCAAAACCACCCTCACAAACCACCAAAACGACATTAGAATGTCCCTAAAATGAAAGAAGCCCCCTCGTTTTCAACGAGGGGGCTTCTGCTTTTTGTGGTATCGGGCGGAATCGAACCGTCGACACAAGGATTTTCAGTCCTTTGCTCTACCAACTGAGCTACGATACCAACATGTAAGACCGGATTTTCCGAGGAGTTTCCTGTCAAACGGGCTGCAAAAATAAGAAATCTTCTGAACTTCCCAAATGGAAAACGAAAATTAATGTCCGCCTGACGCCTGTCCTACCTCTATCCCCTCTTTTTTGAAGTGTGCCGTCATGCTCACCGCGTAATAAGCCAAGTAAGCAAAACACGCAACACCCACCCAGTAGCTATTCAAAATTCCCAGCAATGAATCCGATGCCAACTTGCCCTGCAAAACGCTCACAACACCGCCGCCCATGATCATCATGATTAAGTAGTTTGAAGCTTTGGACATTTTACTACCCAACCCAGCAATCGCCAGGGTGAAAATACAAGGCCACAGTGTAGAACAAAACAATCCTACGCTCACAAACGCCATCGCCGCCAATGAACCACCGTTGAAAATACCCACCATCAATGCAACCATTCCGCATACACTGTAAATCAAAAGCTGTCGGGCAGGATTCCCCTTACTCATGTAATCCACGCCAATCAATACACCCACCATCGCTACATAAGCGTAGAATTTCTCCACTGCGCCAAAATCTAGCGACAGTGCGCCTTCCTTGTATCGCACAGAATTCACCAACAAATACACCCCAAACGCCACCAAAGGCAACAAAAAGCGAAGCGCCTTTTTGGTTCCGGGAGCCACATTGAACGAACCGGCAGAACTTGCCCATCGACCAATCATCAAACTCGCCCAAAACAAACTAATGTATGGAGCAGCATCCTGCGTACTCACCATCAAATTCGACTTCAAATATTCACTCAAATTGCCTGCTGTACTCACCTCCACACCCACATACAAAAAGATCGCAATCATACCCATCCAAACTTGCTTGTAGGAAAGAACCGATTTTCCATCGTCATCGGATGCATGAACCGTTTCATCGGCATCCACTTGTACATCGAGCCGATAAAAAATGGCCGCAAACAATACAAACAACGCACCCAAAACGAGATAGGGAACTTTCACTGCGCTCACATCCAATTCCGCACCAGAGCCTGAGCCCATCGCCCCGTAAATGGCAGCAGTAACAAGCAATGGACCGATGGTTGTACCAAAATTATTTACCCCACCGGCCATACTCAGTCGTTGAGAGCCGGTTTCACGCGACCCCAATGCAATGGCCAATGGGTTGGCCGCCGTTTGTTGCAATGAAAATCCCAATCCCACAATGATCAATCCACCCAACAACATCGGAAAAGAGGCCGCATCCGCAGCAGGGATAAACAACAAACTTCCAATCGCGCTAATGATCAAGCCCAAGGAAATACCCTTTCCGTAGCCCAAACTACCCAACAAATCGCGCTTCAGCACAAAACTCACCAACATGTAACCCAAAGCACCCAAGGTATAAGCAACGTAAAATGCAAATGAAATCATCTGACTCTGCCATTGCTCCAAATGCAATTTGTCTTTGAATACAGGAATTAGGATGTCGTTACTGGCCGCTACAAAGCCCCAGAAAAAAAATACACTCACCAAAGTGGCGAATGCGCGTGTGGTATTGTTCTGCTTCATCAAAATGTGGATTAGTTCAACGGCAAAAAACAACATTTTCACGGCAAATCCAACCCCCGAAAGGAAATCGTGAATAAATATTGTAAAATTCACAATAATATATCTGTGGTTGATTTTCAATCAATAACTTTTATCTTGCACACTTCTATGGATACCCTTTCGATTGCCGACTCTGCAGGCATAGCTGCGAAACCCCTCGACCTCAACCACTATCACCATACCGTGCCGGTTGGCTCACCCGATTGGATGACCATGAATGGAATATTCTGGGGCATTTTCCTCGTCGTTTTGATTGTTTCAAAAAACCAAACAGAAAAAACCCGTAAATCGCTTGGATGGTTTTTGGGCGCGCTTTCCTTGATCAATTTCGCCGCGAGCAACATCAAAATGTACCTCGACCACACCTGGTACATCGAAAACAGCCTGCCACTGCACCTCTGCGGGATGTCGGCCTTCATCGCAGCCTACCTCCTCATCCGCGGGTCTCAAATCAGCTACGAATTCTTGGTTTACTGGGGCGCTGGGGCGATTCACGCTTTTTTGACACCCGAAATCACCAACGGTTCATCCCTTTACAACCACATTGAATACAGCATTTCTCACGGAATCATCATCTTGGGCTCCGTTTACGCCACGATGCGATTGGGCTACACGCCCCGACCTGGTTCTTGGTGGAAGGTTTTCCTGTATACCCAACTCACCATTCCCATCATTGGCGGCGCCAACTACCTCACCGGCGGAAACTACATGTATTTGTGCCAAAAACCCACGGCCGACAACCCCTTTGTGATTGGAGAATGGCCTTGGTATATCTTGGGATTGGAATTCGCCATCATCCTGCATTTCTTCGCTTTCTACCATCTCCACAAGGCACTCGCAACCTGGAGAAGTAATCGCGCATAATCTTATCTTCGCAAGATGCGGAGTTTCTTTTCGATGTTTTCCGGTTGGATTTTCAGGGCGATGTCTTTTCGATTTACAGGGGTGATTTCCTGCCTCGTTTTCTGTTCGATGGCATTGGCAACCAGCCATGCGTCTGCGCAAACTCCCAACCCTGCAGCCCAAACCCCTAGCGTTAAAAATGACACCAAAGCACCCAATTACAACCCAGCACTGAACCCAGGCATTATCCCCGCGCCGCAAATGATTGAAATGTCGCCTCGCGGTGGCTATTTTACATTCAATAAGAAATACAGTCAATACCTGGAGATTTTAGAATATAAAATCTATCACGGCTTCGAAGATTTCAATATTGACGGTCGAATTAGCGGTTTAAAAAATCCAAATCTTCCGGCAGAAGGATACTCTCTAAAAATCACAAAAAAAGAAATTCGGGTATTGTATTCCGATGCACAGGGCCTTCGATATGCAAAACAAACACTGGAGCAACTCAGGCATTTATCGCCCAACAACAAAATCCCGTGCATGACCATCACCGATTACCCCCGATTCCGCTACCGGGGCATGCACTTGGATGTATCGCGGCATTTTTTCGATATCTCCTTCCTTTATAAATACGCCGCAATGGCATCAAAGTATAAATTCAATGTAATCCACCTACACCTCACCGACGATCAAGGTTGGCGGCTGGAGAGCAAACGATACCCCAAACTCAATACCATTTCATCAACCCGCAGCGGCACACAAACTGGGCCGTATTCGCTGCAACATTTCGACACTTTTGCCTACCGCGGAAATTACAGCCAAGAATTCCTTCAAGAATTTGCCAACTTTTGTCACCATATTTATGGCATCACGGTGATCCCAGAAATTGAAATGCCCGGACATGCACTCGCTGCGCTCGCGGCCTACCCCGAATTGAGTTGCACCGGCGGACCCTTCGAAACCGCCAAAGGCTGGGGTGTGTTCGACGATGTATTTTGCGCCGGTAATGAAGCCACCTTCACCTTTCTGCAGAACATTTTGCAAGAAACCATGCGCACTTTCCCCAACTCGCCCTACATCCACATCGGCGGCGATGAATGTCCGAAAGAACGCTGGAAACACTGTCCCAAATGCCAACAACGCATGAAAGACCATGGCCTCAAAGACGAGCACGAACTGCAGAGCTACTTCATTCAACGCATCGAAAAGTATTTACAAGATTCGGGTTGGTACATAGATTTTGAAACCGGGGACACTATCCGTGGGCGTAGCATCATTGGCTGGGATGAAATATTGGAAGGCGGCCTAGCGCCCAAAGCCACGGTGATGAGTTGGCGGGGTGTAGATGGTGGAATTGCCGCGGCACAGCAGCACCACAATGCAATCATGACCCCCGGCAAACCCCTCTATTGGGACCATTACCAAAGCAAAGACAGCACAGAACCGCACGCCATTGGCGGCTTCAACCCCATCGAGAACGTATACGCCTATGAACCCATTCCTGCTACACTGCCCGATAGCCTGCATCGATACATTTTGGGCGCACAAGCCAACGTGTGGACGGAATACATACTAAGCCCAGAACACGTCGAATACATGGTCATGCCACGAATGCCCGCCTTAAGTGAGGTGTTGTGGTCGAATCCCCAACAAAAAGATTTTACCGATTTCAAACGCCGTTTGACAGAGCATCGAAAAGATTGGAACAACATCAATTACTGTCCCACCGTCTTCGGCGAAACCGCCACCTTTTTCCGCAACGGCAACAAAAAATAATTCACCCATGAACAACCGCAGAAAATTCCTCAAACAACTCTCTGGCTTGGCGGCCTTGGTGGGACTTCCAACCGCAGGCATCGCCGCAATCGATGGCCTTACGCAGGGAGATACCAACAAGAAAAAAGGGGCCAAGAAGGGCAAACCCCAACGCAAACTGGACGCCCCTATGATCGTCACCACATGGAACTTCGGATTGCAGGCCAATGAAGCCGCTTGGCCAACACTGGAGGGGGGCGGTCGGGCGTTGGATGCCATCGAACAAGGAATCCGGCAGTGCGAAAACGACCCCACCGAGAGAAGTGTGGGTTTTGGTGGCCGACCAGATAGAGACGGTCACGTTACTTTGGATGCCTGCATCATGGACGAGATCGGCAACATCGGCTCGGTGGTTTGCATGGAGCACATCGCCAACCCCATCAGTGTGGCACGCGCCGTGATGGAAAAAACACCCCATGTGATGCTCGCAGGAGAAGGCGCCACGCAATTTGCGGTGGAGCAAGGGTTTGAGAAAGTGAATTTGTTGGTTCCAGACAGCGAACGCGAATGGAAAGAATGGCTCAAAAAGGCCGAATATACGCCAGTGATCAACATCGAAAACCACGACACCATCGGGATGATTGCGATGGACGGGAAAGGCAATTTATCGGGCGGCTGTTCAACCTCGGGCATGGCGTTCAAGATGCACGGAAGGATCGGCGATTCTCCCATCATTGGCGCAGGTTTATACGTTGACAATGAGGTGGGCGCGGTCACTGCCACCGGTCAGGGCGAAGAAGTCATCCGCGTGGTGGGCTCGTTCCGGGTGGTGGAAGAAATGCGACATGGGGCAAGTCCGCAAGAGGCCTGTGAGCAAGCCGTAAAAGCCATACGCGACAAATTTGTGCTGCGCGGCAAAGACTGGAGCAACACCCAAATTGGCTTCATTGCGATCAATCCACAGGGCGATATCGGGGCGTATGCTTTGCGTCCGGGCTTTACCTATGCAGTGAAAACAGGCACTATTGCCGAGGTTCGCAAGGCAAATTATTTGTTGGATTGATTTGCGAAAAACGCAAAAGTTGGCCATTGACAATCCCCAAAACGGATGGTATTTTTGTGTAAATCAAGATTATGGGATTGGTTCACACCGTAGTAAAGGTTTCAAATCCACGTAGGCCAGAGTTATCGGTGGACATGAAATGTTTGGTAGATTCTGGATCTACCCACATGTGCATTCCAGAATCCATGGCGATCTTTTTGGACTTAGAAGTCGCCGAAATGAAGGATGTGGAATTGGCCGATGGTAGTTTCAAACAATACCCTTATGTGGGTCCCATCCGGGTGGACTGGGCCGGGAGAACCAGTTTTGCGGGTGCTTTGGTCATGTGCAAAGAACCCTTGTTGGGGGCTATCCCCATGGAAGACATGGATGTTTTGGTTCATCCCAAAATGCAAAAGTTGATATTCAATCCCAATCCCTACAAGCCTTTCCAGCATTAATTTTACTGATGCCCGCAAGGTTCACCGTTCGTTGGATTGATCATTCTCTTCTCGAATAATCATAAACTTCAACCAAGGCAAGTCCAATTTAATGCGGAGCGCCAACCCACAGGCATTCCTCTATCACCGGATAACCCTCGTAGTAGTGTTTACCCGCTGGTATTAGGTCTAGCAGCCGCTGCGCGGCTGCTGGCTGAATCAAACGAACCGAATAATAACTCACCCGATCCATCTTCTTCCGGTATTTACGCTTGCCCGCAAAAGAAATCGGAATCACCCGGTTCGTTGATAATCCATCAGCCAGAATTTGCCAATTCCCCGGCAATTTGACCTCAAACTCCTTCTCAAACAACATGCGCCCCAATGAATCATAGGCCGTAACCTCTAGCGGCACCTCGCAATCATTCACCAACCGAGAATTCAACTGAACAAAAAACTGATCCTTTACACCCCACCATCCACACGGTATCAACTTCATTACCACCGGCAACATCGCCTCGGCCACCCTTCCTTGTGAAGATTTTAAAATACTCCATCCAAATTCGGTATTCACCACGCTCCATGTCGTTCCGTTCCAAATGTCGTTGTACTGCCAATACAAAGACCCCATACAATACGGCGCTGCCATCCGATGGCTGATCATCGCCCGATACAAAAACTCGCCCTGAACCACCGCCGCTGAATCTGAAAAATCCATCTTTTCAACGGTTTCAATCTCCCGATGCGGCCACCATTTCGGATATTCCGTTTTCACGTAATGACGCAATAACCCTGGCCCCTTGTAACTCAACAGCGTGGATTCCCAAGTCAAACCATCCTGGTCCCAATTCCATTCTGCAGGACTCGGCAATCCATACTCACTGCAAAACGGCATCCGCGCCGAATCCAAATGCGCAAACCCACGCTCCCCATGCCAAACGCCCCAATCGTGGTTGTCGCCCCGTTTCATTTGTTGCAAATTGCCCCAATTTGCAATCGGACTGCTTCGGGTGTAAGGCACACTGCCCGACCATACCCCCAACGCCTCCGGAATCAAAGTATCAAACAGCGTCAAATACGCTTGCCACATCCTTGCACTATCGGCCCCATGGATGTTGTACTTCTGCTGCCAGCCCCAATTGTGCCAAGCCACTTCGATCTCATTGTTGCCACACCACAAGGCCAAACTCGGGTGATTGTTCAATCGCATCGACTGCGCCAACACCTCCGATTCCACCGCTTCCAGAAAATTGGGGGCATCGGGGTACATCGTTCCATTGAACATCAAATCCTGCCACACCATGATTCCCAAGGCATCGCATCGATCATAAAACGCCTCACTCGGATAAGCCCCACCGCCCCAAATTCTCACCATGTTATACCCTTGGGCACGCATGACATCCAACTGCCCCAACTCGCCGGACTCTCCCAAACACAATCGCTCCGGATACACACTTGAACCGTCGCCAAACTGCCTAGCCCAAATCAAATTTGCACCCATCGCAAATACAGAAATCCCATTTACGGAAAACGCAAATCGCCCACCCGTGGTGTCCAATCGCACCGACCGAACACCCCAATTTCTCTCAATTTCATGAATCTGATTGCGGCCATTCTTGTCCTTTTGATGCGCCGAAATTTCTATGTGATACAGCGCCGGATGCGAATCCTGATTCAATTGTTGGTACAACCCATTGGGATACCAATGCTTGGGATTTTTGACCCTGAAAGTAAACTTGCGGTAGCGGGCCTCCACGCCAAATTCGTTCGCCGCAACGATGGCTCGGTCCTCGTCCTTATCGCCCAATCGCACCACATCCCATTCAATATCATCGTACATATCCGGCAAATTGCCGGAGGTAACGCGCACGAAATCGGGCCGACCCCGCATTGTATCGCACAGATAATACAACTCCGCATGTCCGTAAACATATTCCACCGCCTTGCCTGATTCAACCCCCATCCAGGAGGAATCCTCGGCGATGTTCAGCGTTTGCAGATGATTGTCGCTCCAACCATGAACAAACACGCCCTCACCCAAACCTACCAAAACCCTGCGGGGCGCGATATCCCAACCATACTGTACGATGGGCTTGCGCAAGAAAGGACTCGCCTTGGCCGCTAGCTTCCCCTCTTTACCCAATCCATAACTGCCAAACGTGGTGACGGATGCTTCATTATCAGCCGGAAACACCATCCCCGACCGCTCGCTATACAAGGCCCCGAGTTGACTCGGCGAGGCAAACTGAATGTAAACCGAGTCCTTGCCATCCTTCTTGATGAGTCCATCCAAATCGATGGTAACTTCCGCAAAGCTGCTCACCAGTGGATTCACCTCCTTCACCAACTTCCCGTTGATATACACCTCAATGTAGGCGCCTTCCCACTGTTTGATTTGCAAAAAATGGTGTTCCTCTTGTTGGGCAGCCGCCGCACTTTCAAACAAGGCCGCACGATAGGTCCATGTTCTCCACTCCACGCTTTTGCATCGTTCGTTGCAGGCAGTAAGACGCTTATGATGGCAGGCCGCTGGATATATACCGCAATTTTCGCTACAGGCTGAGGGCGGTGGGTGCGGACAATATAAATCGTTGATGGCTGGGGTATAGTTTACGGGAATCCAACCGCGACCCACCACAACAGAATCGTATTCGCGCAAGTGATCGGCCTGGGCATCGTTGTTGATAATCCCCATCGTAAAATCCTCTTCCAACAGTTCCCATTGTTCGATGCGATGGCTTTTGGGCGGTTGATTTACCGTGGCCTGATACACATCGGGTGGAGGAAATTGGAATGCTGGCTGGGCGATGAGTTTTACGCTGCCAAGGATCAACATGGCGCAACAAACACCCTGAAACACGGGCAAGAAAGCCTTCAATGAAGGGCGCATCACAGCGGCACCCCTTTCATGACCTCAACCATCTGTTTGAGTTGGTCGATGTCGAGCTGTCCGCCCGCTCCGCGGGCGGACGTATGCACTTCCAAAAATCCCAAATCGCGGTATAACTGAACATTGCTGCCTCGAACACCGCCTCCAGGCAAAATATCGATGGAATCGGCATGCCATTTTAGCATTTTCAAGGTTTCCATATTCACGCTACCCCATCCTGTAAGAATGCGATCAAACCCGCATTCTTCGGCCTCGGAAACCGCGTTCAAGGGGGTGGCAATTTCGTCGAAAGCCCGGTGCAACACCGCTTCCAAACCCAACGAATGCGCCAATTCACAGGCCTGCATGCAAAATTCTTTGTCGAGCAGCCACCGCCCCTGCTTTTTCAAAAGGGCCCCCAAAACCACCCCCTGAAACCCCAATTTGGCCACTTGTTTGATGGTGGTGAGCATCCATTTTTTCTCACGTTTGTTATAGGCAAAATCTCCACCCCGGGGCCTCACCATCACTACGGCAGGCACCCTGAGTCCGCGACGAACATCATCCACGATGTTACTCGGACTCATCCTTTGTAAATCATCCAATGATGGGGTGATTCCCCCGAGGGTATAATCCAGGCAAAGTTCAAGGCGGGCGCAGCCCGCCGCCTCTGCCGCGTAGGCGTCATCCACCGAGAATACGCAAACCTCAACCCCTTTCATCGCACCCCAATTTCATCCATGAAAATATAACCACTGCCGTTGTACGGGTAGCCCAAATGTCCTTCCGGCAACTTCCCATACTTCGTAGCCTCAATTTTGATATACCGCGCCTTGATCGGCTTCACCACGGCTTTGCCATCGGTGTGTTGAATGGCCACCTCATCAATCAACGTTTCGTTGTTCTGCCAATCGTCTTTGAACGCCACCGCTTGAGGCCATTCTGAATACTTTACGCCGTCCGTGGAAGACCACACCTGCATGGTTCGTGGCATCAAAATCCAAGCCCGGGAATCTTGCAAAAACCTTGCATTTACCTCACTCACCGATTGCACCGAGCCCAAGTCGATCACCGCGGAGAAATCCTGATCGTAGAAGCCCATCCAACCCCCTGCACGCCATTCTTTTGAGCCTTGTATCTCGTCGACCAGCGCGCCGGCTCCGCCGGCGCTATACTGTGGATGCGGAATCACCCCCTCACCCAACTGAACCTTGAAATTGTTCTCCTTCTTGTTAAACTCCCCCGTAGCCCAATCACTCTGTCCCAAAGTAACCGAACCCAACCCAGCGCCCTTGCCACCGGCCGGATTCGACCCCGGCAAACCGCCATATACTTCCGTGTTAACCAATCGCGCACTCACAACCGCGTCATAGGCCACCACAAACTCATAAGGCTTGGCCCCATCGGCCTCCGCTGTGATGGTTTCCATTGTGCCTGGCTTCACCAACAAAGCCGATACGATGGCCGATTTCCCGCCATCCTTACCCTTGGCCTGCTTCACGGGTCTGCCCTTTTTGTCCAATGCCACGCGTTCACGGTTCGATACCCGAATTTCCAATATCCCTTTTGTGCCCTTCGGAACAGAAACCTTAATCAACAGACTATCCTTGAACGTGCGTGCGCCTTCGATTACGGGCACTGAAACAAACGTTGTTGGTACGGTTTGCTTGGCTGTTTTCAGGATCAACTTATCGTGATCCGCCGAATCCACCTCGCTAAAAACCAACCCATCCGATTGCATCAATTGCTGATGCGTAACCGTAAGTTCTGCCGCAGCGTATACCTTG
>JACCDS011781629.1_pt1 | contig 14587 bp, 17 predicted proteins | sample 7446441 | NCBI WGS metagenome assembly JACCDS01 (sample SAMN15323445, study PRJNA562643) | freshwater metagenome | isolation source: river surface water | place: USA:Blue River Watershed | collected 2017-08-17 | reverse complement strand
TTTGATCTTTAACAAAAATAAGAACGCCACAAGTAATTTTTTTCATCTATATAACTCCATATGATATTTAAATTATATCATAAAAAAAGAAAAAACAAAAGAGCCGACAAGACATTCTATTAAAATGTTGAATGAATAACGTAACTAATTAAAAAGCCAATAGATATTGGCTTTTTTTATGGAAAAATTTTTTACCAAGAAAATATCATCTAAAACATTGATTTTAATTAATAAAAAATTTATTTTCAACAAATTATGTGAATGGCTTGGCATTGCGGTTTTTTTTTTATCATAAAAAAATAGTTCTTAAAAAAAATTAAAGTTTTCAAAAATTGTGCCGATAAGTTAAATATAAGAAATAAATAAAAAAAAATTAAAGTTTTCAAAAATTGTGCCGATAAATTGAATATAAGAAATAAATAAAAAAAATTAAAGTTTTCAAAAATTGTGCCGATAAATTGAATATAAGAAATAAATAAAAAAAATTAAAGTTTTTTAAAATATTGTCGATAAATTAAATATGGAGTAGATAATGAGAAATAAAATAAATGCTTACCAATCAGTAGCAAATATGAAAAAACAAGAAAATTTAAGTTTTCAAATATTTGATAGCATTTCTAAATATATAAAAGATGGAATAAATAAAGATTACAATAGATTGACAAGGCAAAAAATGTTGGCTCAAGGAAATTATCTAACGATGACAACATTAGAACATTTATCAGCTAATGTAAGTGAAGAGATTATAGAACCAGTTGAAAATATATTAAAAGGAATAATTCAACTGTTCCAGAAGGAAATAGAAAATGAATTTTCTCAAAATTTTAATGATGCTTTAATGGCATTAGAAGAACTAAAGAAAATAACAAAATAATTAAAAGAAGTATAGAAGTAAAAACTAACAGTAATAAATAGGAGAAACATCATGATTACTATAGGTTCAAACGCAGCATCAACAAAAGTATCAAACATTTTAAATACATTAACTGAAAGTATTGAAAAGCAAACCAAAATACTTTCAAGTGGTAAAAGAATACAAAGTGCGGAAGACGATCCAGCAGGTATTGCAATCGCAACAAGCATAAGAACTGATAGAGATTCTTATTCTGTTGTAGAAAAAAATATTAGTTCTGGTAAATCTTTAATGGATGTCTCTAATACGGCATTAGGTGCCACAACAAAGATTTTAGGTGAAATGAAAAAATTAGCTTTAGAATCTAAAAATGATACATTATCAACAGAACAAAGAGATGCTTTACAAGCAACTTTCGGTGAACTTCAAAAGCAGTATGATGAAACAATCAAAGGTGCTACCTTATTCGGTAAAAATTTATTAGACGCAGGTGCAGCAGACATAGATTTACAAACGGGAATAGGAGCTGGTGCTTCGAATAAAACAACAATTAAAGCCGCAGATACAAGTTCTACAGCTTTAGGGGTTGACGCTGGTTCTATTACAATTGATTCAATAGCTAACTCTGACGGTGCTATAACAGCTATAGATGACGCTTTAAAATCAATCGGTACAAACCAATCAATTATGGGTGCTCAAACAAAAGCATTAAGTACAAGATTGGAATCTGTAAAGAATATAGGCGAAAATCTTGAAAGTGCTTTAAGTAGAGTTGAAGATGCTGATATGGCTAAAGAAGCTTCAAAATTAACTTTAATGCAATCTAAACAACAAATGGCTTTACAATCTCTTTCAATTGTAAACTCATTCCCACAAAATGCGCTATCTTTATTAAGATAATAATTAACAATAAATAAAAACCGCTTTATGCGGTTTTTTTTATTTTTAAAATTTAATTATATAGTATAATATAATTAAATACAAAGGAATTATATGAAAAAAGAATTATATGAAAAATATTTAAATACAAATCAACATATATCTGACTTAATTGTATCTTTAGATTCTATACAAGAAAAGTCAATTAAAACAAAAGGAGTAATATATACTCCAAAACATATAGCAGATCATATGGTATATTTAAGTCAACCTACAGCTGAAAAAACAATTATAGAACCTTCTTGCGGTCATGGGATATTTTTATTTTCGCTTTTGGATTATATGAAAGAAAATCAGAAATTAGAAAATGAAAAATTATTAGAATGGTTTTTAAATAAAGTAAAAGCATTAGAATTTAATCCTATCACAGTGATAGAAACCAAAGAATTGTTATCTTTATATTTTAAAAAGAATACAAATCAAACACCTTCTGAAATTGTCTTTGATAATATTATTGTAGCTGATAGTTTGTTTTATGAACACGATAAAATATATGATTTATGCATAGGTAATCCTCCTTATGTAAGCATAAAAAATATAGAAGATAATTATTTGCTTCAATTAAGAGAAAATTTTAAATCTTGTCAAAAAGGAAATATAGATCTATATTTTGCTTTTACTGAAAAATATAAAAATTTAGCACACGAATTATGTTTTATCACTCCTAATAGCTTTTTAACATCGCAAGCAGGTAAATTGTTAAGAGAAGAAATTATAGATAATATATCGTTATTAATAGATTTTAAAGAAAAATATGTATTTAAAGACGCAAGAACATTCACTTGTATTTTTAAAACATTAAAAGAACATAAAATAGAACAATGTTTATATTCAAATAATACAAATGAAGAATTAAAATTAAAAAATAAAAAAGAAATTATTATAGATCAAGGTTTAAGAGAACAATCGCAAGGTATAACGAATTATCTTGGAAGTATAGCAACATCTGCAAATAAGTTGTATAAAGTAAAGAAAGAAGGTGATAAATATTTTGCAGATTTTAATAATAAAAAATTTGAAATAGAAAAAGGAATTTTAGCTCCTTATTTAAAAATAGTTAAAGTAAAAAATGAAGATCTTTCAAATATAGATTTTATGATATATCCTTACAACGACGAAAAACAATTAATTCAAGAAAAAGATTTAAAAAATAAATTTCCTAAAGCATATAAATACTTAAAAACCATTAAAGAAGAATTAGAAAAAAGAAATAATGGAAAAATAGAAGAGTTTGAATATTGGTATGCTTATGCAAAAAAATCTGGAATGCATAAGATAACAGAAAAAGAAATTATAACAATTCCAGCATTAATAGGAGGAGAATGTAAACCTGTGAAATTAAATATAGAAAACCTTCTTGACAATTTTGGTAGAGTTGTATTTACTGATGGTTTTGTAATACCTAACAATATGGAGAATAAAAAAGTTTGTGATTTCATACTAAGTGAAGAGTTTATAAAAGAAGTAAAAAAGACCGCTACAGTTTTTGCTAACGATCCTAACTTATATTATAAAATATCTCCAAGAGATTTAAAAAGTATAAAAATAAAATAAATTATATTGACTTTAAATAAAAATAATATAAAATTTTATATTAAGTAAAACAAATGGTGATTAAAAATGGCAAATGTAAGTGTTAAAGGTTCTGAGAAGTTTGAAAGTTTATTAAGACGTTTTAAAAGAGCCGCAGAAAATGATAAAATTGTTCTTCAATGTAGAGAAAATATGGCTTTTGAAAGAGAGACAGATAGAAAAACTAAAGCAAAAAAAGCCGCTGTAAGAAGAACAGTAAAAAAATCAAAAATTAAAGAATAAAAAACCGTCAAACGGTTTTTTATATTAAAAATTATATAATTCTTTTTTTAACAAAAAACTTTCTTTTAATTGATAATACTCAGTATTCATATCTTTATCAAACATATCAAAATAAATAGTATCATAAAAACTTTCAAATATTTTTTCATATAAAGAATTAAAATTATTGTTTTTTATAAATTTATATAAATTTTCAATAAATTCTGAATATTGTCCTATTTCTTTATTTTTTACTTTCAAGTGTAAAAAAGGATAAATTTCTTGTTCTATATGATTAAATAAAATATCTGGTTCTATATTAAATAGTGATTTAGTATCAATTAAAAAATCTATAAAAGAATTATGAGGGTATAATTTATTGTTAATGTATGTAGATAATATAGCATCATGATACATATATCCTAATTCTATAGCATTATTTTTAATAAGAGTAGGTTGTGAAAATTTTTGTAATTCTTTTATAAAATTTTCAAAAGAATCTATATGTGAATATAAATAATATAATATTAAAATAGACTGTATATAATCAGGATCATATGTAATAAAATAATGTGAACCTGTTTTTTTTACTAAATTAAAAATATCTTGATCAATATAATACATATGTAAGCAAAAAACAATAATTTCTTTTAAAGAATTTTTATCTTCAATATTATTAAATCTTAATAATATTGAAGGTAATAAATTTAAAGCATAATCTTGATATTCAGCATCTTTAAGAATTGTATTAAAACAATCAAATATATGCTGTTCTGAAACGTAGTCAGGAAGATTGAATTCAAATTTTTCATCTTCCGTTAATAAAATAAACTCTTTATCCATTAAGCGTCTAAATTAATCATCTTTTGAATTTCAGCAGCTAATATTTGCGGATCAAATTTAGCAACAAAACTATTAGCACCCACTTTCTCTACAAGTTGTTGATTAAATACACCACTTAATGAAGTATGTAAAATAATATGTATATTCTGTTGCATTTCTCTTACGTTTTTCACAAATGTATATCCATCCATTTGTGGCATTTCAATATCGGAAATAATCATATCATAAATATCAGTTAACTGTTTTCCTTGATTAACAACGTCTTTAACATGATTAGTTGCTTCAAGACCATTTTTAAACTCAACCGTTTCAAATCCTAAATCATGAATTGATTTATTAAGTTGTTTTCTTGCGACAACAGAATCATCAACAATTAAAATTTTATTTTTTAACTGTGGTTTATTAATTTTAGTTAATCCAGTATTGTAGCTATCTTCTGCATAATGTCTGAATTTTGGCGATATGGTAGCTAAAATATCTTCAACATCAACAATATTAACAAGTTTATCATTAATACGAGCAATAGCAGTTAAATGATGATCATCACCTATAGAAGTTGGAGGATCTTGCACTTCACTCCAAGAAACGTTAACAATATTATCAACAGAATGAACAGCAAAGCCTTGAACAGATTTATTGTATTCAGTTAGTATAAGCATACTATTCTCGGTAGTGGCAATAGGATCGAATCCAATGGCATGTGAAAGGTCAATAACAGAAACAGTTTCTTTTCTTATTTGAGTTATTCCAAGAACTTTTTTGTTGGATTTAGGTAATTGATTTAATTTAGGACATTTTAAAACTTCTCGAACCTTAAAAACGTTAATTCCAAAAAGTTCATCTTTGCCATGAAGTTTAAAAAGCAAAAGTTGCATTCTATTTTCACCAGCAATACTTGTTTTTTCATGAATAGATTGTAATAATGTTGACATAGGATTCTCCTTGACAAAAGTTCATTTATCAATATAATAACACATATTTAAAATTATTCAAGGAATATTTATGTCAGAAGAAAAAAATAATGAAATCAAACAAGCATTTGTAAAAAATTATTACTTATGCTATTCGACAAATTCTGTATTATTATCTGAGAAAGTAAAAGAACTAAAAATAAAATCAAATGATGAAAATTATCATAAAAGAACAAGTATTGCCGCTTTATTAATGTCTATAACAGCATTGGCAATTGATAGAGGTTTAACTGGATTAGAGATTAAAATAAAAGATCCTAAAATAGGTAATAAAGTTTTAGGAAAAGAAGTACATATAGATATCAAATTTAAACCTTTGATGGTTCTCCCTGAAATAATGGTTGACGAAGATATGTCTTTTAAAAAAATAACGCAACATTTAGTTCATGATCAATTTAACTTATTTAATGATGCAGATTATGGTGCAGTATTAAAATACACTTGTTATCTTAATTTAGGTGAGAAAAAAATTCACAATGAAAAAACATTTAATATAGAAATAGGTAAATTAGGAACAAGATTAATTGATTATATCGTTAAAAATGATATTAATTATAGTGAAAAATTTCAATTACCATTAGGAAACACGATTTTTAATATAAAAATGAATACATTAATTAAAAATTATTAATTTAAATAATAAATATTTAAAGATTCAAAATAAAAAATAGTTGATTAATAATAATTAGTTTGCTATAATAAAATTATTAACAAAAAAGAGGAAATAAAAATGAAAGAAGCCTTAAAAATAATTAAAGTATGCAAAGAATCATTAGATTATACTGTAAAAACATTACCTGTTGTTGGTACATATGCAAGAAAATCGCCATTTTCACCAACGGTGATATTGGGTACAGCATTAATAACAACTATGTTGCTTGGTTTCTTTTGGCCGCTTATTAAATTAACTGTTGCGGTAGGTGTCGGTTCTTACTATTGGTTTGTAAATAGCAAAACTAAAAATAATCCAACTGCTAAATATGCAATCGCCGCTGGTCTTGCTGCATTATTCTTTATCCTTTAAGGAATAATGCATGTCTTATACCGAAATATATTCAATAAGTGAAGAACACTGTGAGAAAATAGGTGAAACGAAAAATTCTTTTCGTAGTTTTATGTATGTATGGACAAATATAGCACAAAAGTATTTTGGTTTAGAAAGGTTTCCGTATTCTGACGAAGAATTACAAATGAAAATTTGGAATGCAAATAAAACACATCAATTAACGGAAACAGAAGTTATTGTATTGTTATCGACAATGGATGACGCTTGTGTTAAAAAATCAGATATACCAAAATTAGTAAAAGCTTTTAAAGAATATCACAAAGAACATCCTAATAGCTCTTTTTTAGAACAAGCTGAGATAATTGAATCAACAGAATTGTTGGAAGACCAAAAAATATCTTGGAATCAAACATCAGTAAATTGGTATAAATATAGACCAAGAGTACTTTCTATGGATGAATATATTCAAGAATTTGAGTTAGATCCAGAAGAAAAAGAAGGTATTGAAGAAGAAGATGAAGATGTTGTCATTTACGAAGATATATCTGATTTATGGGATATCTTCGCGCAAATAGAAGAAGAAAATTAAAATGGAAGGTTATCTTGGAGAAAAAATAGTTCCTCAAGAAAATACAAAATTTAAAGATTATCAACCATTTGACTGGGCGATGTATTTTTTAGAAATGTATGGTCAAATAGATGGAGCACATCATAAATTGTGGGTGATGGATCAAATGGCGCAAATTTACAATGGTGCAGAAGTTATTATTAAAGTTGCTCAATGGTCAAACGGATATCAAGAATATCGTATAAGTTTAGGAAAAGAGCCTGAAAAATATAAGAAATGGAAATATAATATGCAATATGGAGAAGACGGCGAATGTACATATTCATATGACGCAGGAAGTCCTCCTTAAAATTAAAATAAAAAACCAGAAGATTCTGGTTTTTCTATATTTCAAAACTACAAAAATCTATATCATCAACTTTATGACAAATAAAACTACTTTCATAATTATAATTCAAACCTAAATGTTTAAAATATTGTACATTAGATTGTTTAATAGTAGAAAACATAAACAACGTATCATTATTTAATTCAGTAATTGTATTTTCATTAATTTCTATAATTAGATTTTTAAAATTATTTTCTGCATACTGTCTTGGAACTAAATGATAAATATCTTTAACCTTGTTTTCGATAACAATATCTTTATAATTTTTATTTGTTAATAAAACAAAATCTTTCTTTAATTTATCATTTAAAATATTTTTCAATATTTCTTTATTAAATTCAAAAAAATAAAACGGAAGTGCTTTCACATTAAACCAAGAAAATAAAGAATTTACTTTTTTAACTAATCCATTATTTTCCTTTTTAGACATATTCACAGCAATCATTTTATTTGATTTTAAATAAGAAGAAATGAAGTATTTTAAAGTAATTCTCTTTAATAAACCTTGTTGTCTATATTCTTTTAATATTTTAAAATCACAAAGATACCATATTTTTTCATCATAACCTTGATAATTAATTGTTCTTAATACAGCACAACCAGCTCCTATAATTTGATTTTTATCTTCAATAACAAAATAAAAAACTTCTCCTAAACGTTTAAAAAAATCAAAATATAAAATAGAGTCTTGACCGTGTTGTATTAAAAAACGTTGTTCTCCTAATGGATAATCAAAGTTTTTTTCAAACATTTTTAGACGATCTGAATATTCTTCAAATTCTTTTTGTGTTGTTAATCTTTTTATCTTTATCATAATGAAGCAACCAAACATTCTGTATAAAAATAGGTATAATCTCGAATATCTTCAATCTGTACAAATCCAGAATCTTTTAATAGTTGTTTTAAAGAGTAATCTCCTAATAGTTTCCTAACAATAAGACTTCCATTAGGATTTAAATGTCTTTTCGCATTTTCTAAAATTAATGCGTAATCTTCAACTTTCATCCAATCGCCAATATTAGATAAATCAATAATATCGTAATTCTTATCAAATGAATAATTCAACATATTATCAACGATAAAGTTAAAAGAAACTGAAGAAGAATTTAAATTTGGAATAGGTAATGGTTTATTATTAAAAATATTGTTTATATTTTGATGTTGTATTTGGAATGAAAATGAAAATGCTTTTTTAAAATGTTCTGCAAAACTTGCACTTGAATATTTTGTTGCACTATCTGAAAAAACAATATTTAAATTGTTGTTTGTAAATAATATATCCATAACATAATTAAATTTAGATTGATTATTGTAAAAATATGCAGACCTATCAGGTTGTCGTTCATCAAAATACATAGTTCTAAACATTTCAAATAATAATTCAAACTTTCCTTCTTCTTCTTGTGACTTCTGATCTAATTTATTTTTAAATACATTGATTTGATTATAATTAACATCAAAAATATCAAAGGTCAAATGTCCTTGATAGCCTAAAGAAAGCATTTCAAGAATATGTTCACCTCCTGAACAAATCATAAATACATCCGTTTTTCTATTATTAATATATTTTTCTAAAACTTGTTTTTCAACATTACTATCTTCTCGACTATAGAAAAATGAAATAGGATGTTTTGAAATTTCTTCTAATTCTTTTTGAGTTGGAACAATCATTTTATTAAATAATTCAATAAAATCAGATTGAGCTTTTAAAAAGTATTCATCGTTGATATCTAAATTACAATTTAAAACAACATGTAAAAGTTCAGCGCCATGATCCCAATCAATTTCAGAGTGCTTTTGATAATGAGGAGACTCTATATTATGTTTGTCCATAAATTTAACAATATCAATACAAATTAAAGCATATAAATATTCAATACCAGCTAAATAAGAACCAAGTTGGTCAATGGTAAAGTTTGATTTCTCGATAAATGATATCCAATCTTCGATAAATGGATTTTTTTTAAATTCTCCATTAAAACCTAAAATATATAAGTGTTCTTTAAATGTTGTGGTATGAAATTGATTCGAATGACCTCTTCCATGTTCTTCATAAATATTGTCTATTAATAATAAACGTTGTTCGCTCGTAGGAATAATACTTGCTAATTTTAAAAGCATTCTTGGAAATGCTTCAACCGCAAAATAAAAAGGAACTTGAGATTGTAAAAATTCTTGAATTGTTGAATTTAATAAAAATTTAGGATAAAAAGAATGATTCCATTTATCCTGTTGTTTTAAAGTTAATTGTTTATATTTATCCATTATATACTCCAAATTGATATAGAAGTATATAATAAATTTATGTTAAAATCAATAAAAATATTTCATGTTCTATATTTTTTTAACAATATATCCTTCTTTTGTATCTTCAAGAATGAAACCTTTTTCTAAAATAAGTAATCTTAATTCGTCAGATTTTGAATAATTTTTATCTATTTTAGCTTGTTTTCTTTCTTCTGCTAACTTTATAATTTCTTCTGGAATAATTATTGTATCTTCGATAAGTAAATCATTAAGTCCAGTAATGGAAATAAAGTAATGAATAACTGATTTTTTTTCTTGTAAAGAAATATCATTATTATTTATTATTTCTAAAAATCTTGATATAAAAATAACCGTATTTAAATCATTCAATAAAGGTTCTCTTAGATAATCAACCAATTTGGTTTCTACACTTAATAATTGTTGATCATAAATTTTAAGAACTTTTTGTTTTAAAGAAAAATAGCTACTTTTAAATGAGTTTAAAATATCAAAATTGAATTTTAATTGACTTCTATAATGACTATTTAAATAATAATATTTTAATACAGCAGGAGAATAACCAAGATCTTTTAAATCATCAATCGTGTAAATATTACCTAATGATTTTGACATTTTTTCTTCTTCACCGTCATTTTTAAAAGCAGGTGTCAAAAAATTAACGTGCAACCAAAAATTGGCAAATTTTTGCCCTGTGTATGCCTCTGTTTGAGCAATCTCATTCGTATGATGTACAGGAATATGATCAATTCCGCCTGTATGTATGTCAATTTGTTGTCCTAATAATTTTAGGATCATTGCGGAACATTCTATGTGCCAACCAGGAAATCCTATACCAAAAGGACTATCCCATTCCATTTGACGTTTATCTTCAGGTTTAGAAAATTTCCATAAAGCAAAATCGGTTTTATTACGTTTTTCATCATTAAATGCAACTCTAAATCCTTCTGTAAGACCTTCTTCTGATATATTTGCTAATTCTTTATATCTTGGAAATTTAGAAGTATCAAAATAAACACCATCGGATGTCGTATATGTATAACCTTTCTGAGTGAGTACTTCAACCATATGAATTTGTTCTTGGATATAATCAGACGCTTTAGGAAAATAATTTGCATCAAGAATATTCAATTCTTTCAAATAGCGAAAGAAAATTTCAGAATAAAATTTTGAGATAGCAAAAACATCGCTTCCTTCTTTTTTAGAAGCTTTTTCTAATTTATCTTCGCCATCATTAGCATCATCTGTCAAATGTCCGACATCAGTCAAATTAATGGCGTTTTCAACTGTGTATCCTTCTGATAATAACACTCTCTTTAATGTATCAGTAAATACATAAGCTCTCATATTACCGATATGCGGATAGCTATATACAGTGGGTCCACAGGAATACATCTTGATGTATAAATCATTGTTTAAAGTTTTAAATTCTTCTATATTCTTAGTTAATGTGTTAAAAAGTTTTAATTTCATAATAATTCCTTAAATTTTTAAATAAAAAAAAGACCAGAGCAAGTCTAGTCTTTAAGATAAAAAGCTAAATCTTACTCTATTAAGTATTAAGGATACAACAACAAGTAAGTTTTAACATAATTTCACCTTTTTTAATTTTCGTTATGATTGTAATATTACATATTCATAATTAAAAGTCAATAGATTTTTATGAAAAAAAATTGACTATATATAATTATATGATAATTTTTAATAAAAAAGGAGAGCCACAATGATTTCTAAAATAAATATGATTAATATATTAATAGGTTCTGTATTAACTCTTTTGATTTTAAATATATATCCTAAAAATAAAGTAGAAGATAAAATGTATTTAGAAATACCGTTAGAAATGATACAACATTGTAAAAGTAAAATAGATAAATACGTTGAAATAAATAGTAAAGATAGTATGAAAATAGATAAAATCGGTTTTAATAATTCAAAAGATGAAAAAGTAAAAACAATAGTTGATGTAGACTTAAATAAAGTTGACAAATTTAATATAGATTACTATTCAGATAATAATTTAATTATTGAAGATTCGAATATAGGTTTTTCTAAAGAAAGAGGAATTCGTTGTAGCTTTAAAAAAATAGAAGACAATTATTATATGGACAAAGAATTAATAATAGTTGATCTATTTGGAAAAGAATAAGTCATTTTTTTGACATTTAATTTTTATTTTTTTTGGTATAGATTATGCTATACTAAATTGAGCAGGATCTATAATAAAATAGGAATTAAATGGAATTTAAAATGGAATTAATAAAAAGCACTAAGGTGCTTTTTTTGTTGACAAAATAATTTTTAAAATGATATAATAAAAAAAATAGGAGTTAAAATGAAAAAAATAAATATTATATTTTTAATATCAAGTATATTATTGTTTGGTTGTAGCAATCTAAATCAAATAAATGTTAAAAAAGAAAAAATAGAAGAGTCAATAAATATTAAAAATTATAGTGATATTAATTTTTATCTTGATTTTAAAAATAATGATGAAATTGATATTTATAATGAAAAAATAAATAAAAAATTCAATGATATATGTAAAAACAAAGATTCAAATAATATATTTATTTTTTTATCCGATATAAATAAATATAAAGAATTATTAATAAATGATTCGATTTCTAATTTAGTTTTAAATATATTTAATCAAGAATTTCAGCTCAAAAAAAAGAATACAATAACTTTATTAAATAATGACGTAGTATTTTTAAATAAAGAATTAGACTTGACAAGGAATCAAGAAATATTTGATAAATTGATAAAAAATATTGTATTTAAGAGAGAAAGAGGAATAAATAAATCACAATTTAAAATAATGCATGTTGACGAAAATAAATTACATAATAAGGACGAAATTAATTATAAATTAATTCAATTTTATGATAAAGAAAGTAAAGTAATGGAAATAGAATATAAAAAATCAGGAATAAAAGTAAGTATTTGGCTGAAAAAAAGAATTACACTAAATAATATTGTTATAAAAGAAAATTCTATGTTTGAGTCGTTGTTCTTCGCTTCTGATATGACTCCGTTTATTAATAGACAATGTATAAAATTGTTTAAAAATTAAAATAAAATGTCAATAATTTTATTGACATTTTTCTTCTAATTGATTTATTTTATCTCTTGCGCCTACAAGACTAAACTTATACAAAGTTTGATTCCAAGTTTTATCAAAGACTTTCATATAAAAATAATGATATTTTTTCATGTAAGTGACCATTTGTTGAATGTCTTCTTTTTTATTAAGGGTTTCATCTAAAATGAAATACTGTTGATCATCTATTGTTGCTTGCCTTAATTTAAGTTTTAATTCAACACTGCGTTCGTCTTTATTATTGAAAAATAAAAAGTCGGAAATAATTCTCCCTTTGTTAGGCAGATCTATTCCTGATTTAAATTCTAATTCTTTATTTTTACCAATGACATTAAGCGTAATAAATGCTCCAAATTCATTACTAATACCTGATATGCAACGTTTATTTTCATCAGAGCCAATGACAATACTGTCTTGCCATTTTCTCATTTGATATTCTTCTGCTTGTAATGTACCTATATACAAAAAAGCTAATAACAATACTGAATACTTCATTTTTATTCGAATCCTTTATATTAAAATAAAACATATAATTACAAATATACAATAATTATTTTAATAATCAAATATTTTTATGAATTATTTATGAACAAAAAAAAATTAAAATAAATTTAATTTTTATAATTATTTAAAACTTCAATATCAGTTTTGACTTTTCTTATTGACATATCAATAGGAAGTCCTCGAAGATACCAACGATAACATATTGCTTCATATTTTTCGTCAAATTGATAAGAAGAAACAGAATCTACTATTTGATTTCCAACCATTTCTCTAAGTGTTAATAATTTCAATGAAGAAAATTGATCTTTACCGTGAGTTTTTAATTGGAGATAATCTTTAAATTTATTTTTGTCTCCTTTTAATACAAATTTAGAGATAGTATCATTAAAATTTTTAAATTGATCCGCATTTTTTTCTGGAAATTTTATATTGTTTTTTTTATTAAAATGTTTTCCTTCCATAGAAATAAGAAATTCTTTATTATATGGAAAAAATAATTTAAATTTATTACAAATTTCATCAATATTAATATTTTCAATAGTAAAATTAATATCCAATCCATCAGTTGTTGTTATATTAAAATTAATGATATTTGTTTCTTCTGATCCATCAATATCTTGCGAATAAATAATAGTTATTTTAGAATTCCAATTTGTAGGAAAATTTTTAATAATAGTTTCTTCTATATACATATAGACCTCTTTAATTATTTTTTAGAATTTTTTTATTAATAGATTCTTCAAATTCTATTGAAGATAATTTTTTCCATATTTGCGGATAATTATTTTTATCTTCTTCAATCGAGTTTTTAACCATTTCTAATATGTCTTTATTTTCTATTTTTGATTCTATAGAAAAAAATAAGTTTTCAAATCTCGTTGTTGAACCAAATTCTTCGTCTTTTTTATTTTTATTTTGACTATTATTTATAAAGGTTTTTATTTCTTCAATTACTGTATTTGCTTTTGTTGTATTATTAAAACTTTCATCTAATAAATCACTTGAATTGATTTGAAATAAATTATTTTCTTTTAAAAATTCATTAAATATTTTTAATAATTTAGATTTTGTACTTAAATCTTTTTTTATATTTTCAATCTCTTCAGACGAAAATAAATGAAATGATTCTTTATAATTATTTAATAAACCTAATGACAAATTTTCAGGTATTTCCTGATCACATGATATTAATTGGTTAATTGTACTCATAATATTTTTTTTACGTTCTTCTTCTTTCGCTTTACGTTCTTTTTCTATGAGAAGGTCTTTTTCTTTACGTTCTTTTTCTATTATTTTATACGCTTCTTCTTTTTCTTTACGTTCTTTTTCCATGAGAAGGTCTTTTTCTTTTAA
>JACCDS010453931.1_pt1 | contig 14587 bp, 10 predicted proteins | sample 7446441 | NCBI WGS metagenome assembly JACCDS01 (sample SAMN15323445, study PRJNA562643) | freshwater metagenome | isolation source: river surface water | place: USA:Blue River Watershed | collected 2017-08-17 | reverse complement strand
GCGAACTGTAATCGCCACGCGTGGAGGAACATGCGCTTCAGGCCCTGCTTGTGCAGCGCCTTGTTCAGGTTGAAGTCGCCGTACTTGTCGTCGCCGGCGATCGGGTGCCCCTGCGAGGCCAGGTGGACCCGGATCTGGTGGGTGCGGCCGGTCTTGATGGTCACTTCGAGCAGGCTGGCCTCGGCGGGCGCCTCGGGCGCTCCGGCCAGCCTGGGCAGTGCCAGGCGGCAGGCCACCTTGACCAGGGTGATGGAGCGCATGCCGTCCGGGTCGTCCTTGGCCACCACCTTGACCCGGCGCTCGCCGTCCGCCTGCAGGTACTTGTGCAGGGGCAGGTCGATCACCTTGCGGCTCGCCGGCCAGGCGCCCAGGGCCAGGGCCAGGTAGGTCTTGCCGGTCTCGCGGTCGCGGAACTGGTCCTGCAGCCGGGTCAGGGCCGAGCGGCGCTTGGCCACCAGCAGGATGCCCGAGGTCTCGCGGTCCAGCCGGTGGACCAGCTCCAGGAATTTCGCGCCCGGCCGGGCCTGGCGCAGCTGCTCGATGACGCCAAAGCTCACCCCGCTGCCGCCGTGCACCGCCACGCCGGCGGGCTTGTCCAGGGCGATCAGATGCTCGTCCTCGAACAGGATGGGGAATTCCCGGGCGGGAGCCGGCGACTCCTTTTTCAGTACTGCCGCCTCGGACAGGCGGATGGGCGGAACACGCACCTGGTCGCCGGCGGCGACCCGGGTGTCGGCCGAGGCCCGGCCCTTGTTCACCCGCACCTCGCCCGGGCGGATGATCCGGTAGACGTCGGTCTTGGGCACCCCCTTGAGATGGCGCAGCAGGAAGTTGTCCAGACGCTGCCCGGCCGATTCCTCGTCCACGGACAGCATACGAACGTTCTGGGCGGGACCTGCGGAAACCGCCGCAGCGGCCCCTATAATGCGATTCACTAGCGCCTTGCTGTAAGTGGTTGATTTTTTTGGAGTTTAGTCGACACCCTCGTCGGCACACGGCCAAACAGGTCACCAAAGCGCGCTGGTAGGCCGATGCCGCCGCCCTGTTGGAGCGGAAGTGGCCGGACTTTGAAGCACTGAAACGGAATATGAGCCTGGCAGACCTGCGCTGCCGGGCGGATTGAAGCGAGAACACCTGTGATGTTGCTGGTCTTGTGGGAACTCCTGGCGCGGCTGCTGTGGCAGCCCTCCGCCAGCACGCCCGCGCCTGCAACCCGCGCCACCCGCGCGGCCTTCCCGGCGACCATCCATGTCGCCGCCACCCAGGGGCGCCTGCATCACGGCCGCCGACTGACTCTCGCACCCATCCACGCGCCTTGGACCCGCCCGCCGAAATAAGCTTTCGGCGCGCGCGTCCACTCCGGCAATTCCTTCCCGCTTCGAAGCCTCGCCCGGCATCGTGGGCCCCGTTCGGGGCCACATGACATGTCCCCGCTGATGGGGCCATGGGTACGTGAAAAAAAGGTGACGCGATGAAGCGCATGTTGATCAACGCCACGCAGGCAGAAGAGCGCCGGCTGGCCATCGTCGATGGGCAAAAGCTCCTCGACTACGAGATCGAAATCGAAGGGCGCGAACAGCGCAAGGGCAACATCTACAAGGCGGTCGTGACCCGCGTGGAGCCCTCGCTCGAGGCCTGCTTCGTGGACTACGGCGAAGACCGCCACGGCTTCCTGCCGTTCAAGGAAATCTCCCGCCAGTACTTCCAGCAGGGGGTTTCCGTCTCCCAGGCCAAGATCAATGACGTGATCAAGGAAGGCCAGGAGCTCCTGGTCCAGGTCGAGAAGGAAGAACGTGGCAACAAGGGCGCGGCCCTGACCACCTTCATCTCCCTGGCCGGCCGCTACGTGGTGCTGATGCCCAACAACCCGCGTGGCGGTGGCGTGAGCCGCCGCATCGAGGGCGACGACCGCGCCGAGCTCAAGGAGGCGATGGACCAGCTGGAGTACCCCAACGGCATGTCCATCATCGCGCGCACCGCCGGCATCGGCCGCACCGCGCCCGAGCTGCAGTGGGACCTGAACTACCTGCTCAAGCTGTGGACCGCCATCGACGGCGCGGCCAAGGGCGGCAAGGGCGCCTTCCTGATCTACCAGGAGTCCTCGCTGGTCATTCGCGCCATCCGCGACTACTTCAATGGCGACATCGGCGACATCCTGATCGACACCGACGACATCTACGAGCAGGCGCAGCAGTTCATGTCGCACGTCATGCCCGAGCATGCGACCAAGGTGAAGCGTTACCGCGACGACGCCCCGCTGTTCTCGCGCTTCCAGATCGAGCACCAGATCGAGACTGCGTACTCGCGTACTGTACCCCTGCCGTCCGGCGGCGCAATCGTGATCGACCACACCGAAGCACTGGTATCGATCGACGTCAACTCGGCGCGCGCCACCCGCGGCAGCGACATCGAGACCACCGCATTCAACACCAACCTCGAGGCGGCCGAGGAAGTGGCCCGCCAGCTGCGCCTGCGCGACCTGGGCGGCCTGATCGTCATCGACTTCATCGACATGGAAGTCGCCAAGAACCAGCGCGAAGTCGAACAGCGCCTGAAGGATGCCCTGCACCACGACCGTGCGCGCGTCCAGATGGGCAAGATCTCGCGCTTCGGCCTGATGGAACTGTCGCGTCAACGCCTGCGTCCGTCGCTGTCCGAAGGCAGCCATGTGACCTGCCCGCGCTGCAACGGCACTGGCCACATCCGCGACACCGAATCTTCCGCGCTGCAAGTGCTGCGCATCATTCAGGAAGAAGCGATGAAGGAAAACTCGGCGGCGATCCATGTGCAGTCGCCGGTCGACGTCGCAGCCTTCCTGCTGAACGAAAAGCGCGGCGAGATCCTGAAGATCGAGACCCGCCATCGTGTGTCCGTGATCCTGATCCCGAACAAGCACCTGGAAACCCCGCATTACAAACTCGAGCGCATCAAGCACGACGATCCGCGCCTCGAGGAAATGCAGGCCAGCTACAAGATGGCCGAAGAAGTCGAAACCGATATCGGCTACAGCAAGCGCAAAGCTGAGGAAGTGAAGCCGCGCCAAGAGGCTGTCGTCAAGAGCATCACGCCGGACCAGCCGGCGCCGATCGTTGAGCGCAAGCCGATCGAAGCTGCACCGGCCGAGGAAGCGGCTGTAGAGGGCTTCCTGTCACGCCTGTTCGGTCTGTTCCGAAAGAAAGCGGCTGCGCCCGCTGCACCCGAGGTCGGTACCCAGCCGAACGGCCGTGAGCGGAGTGATCGCGGCGAGCGCGGCGGCCGTAATCGCCGTGGCCGTGGCCGCGGTCGCGGAGATGAGCGCGGCAACGGCAGCGATGCTCGCCCTGCGAAGGAAGTACCGGTAGCAAAAGAAATTCGCGAACCGAAAGAGCCGAAGGAAGCGCGTGAGCCGCGCCAGCCGAAGCAGCCGCGCGAAGCGAAAGAAGCACGCGAGCCGAAAGAGTTGCAGGCGCGTGAGCCCCGCGAGCCGAGAGAAGCCCGTGAAGGCGGCGAAGCTCGCCGCGAGCGCCCGCCGCGTCAGCCGCGCGAAGATCGCAAGCCAATTGAAGAGCTGCAGACAGTTGAACAACGTGATGCACCGGTGTCGCAGACCGAACTGCCGCTGGTGGCCGCCGCAGAAGAGAGCGACGTGCTGGTGGCGCCGGCCGCCGATATGCCGGCCGAGGGCAGCGACGAGCAACCGCGTCGCCGTCGCCGCCGTGGCGGTCGCAACCGCAATCGCCGCGACCGTGACCAGGTCAACGGCGAGAATGGCGAAAATGGCAGCGCGGACGACGAAGCAGGCGATGACATGATCGCTGCTGACGAAGGCAGTGCCGTGGAAGCTTCACCCGTCTTTGCCGCTCAGCCGGAGGTCGATATCGAGGTCGTGAACGGGTACCCAGCTGAAGCACCGGCACCTGCCAAGCCCACCGTGGCTGCGGTAGCGCCGATCGAAACCAACCCCTTGGCCGCCGAAGCGCCGGCTCCGGCGGTCGCTGCAGAGCCGCTCGTCGAGCCTGCCCCCGCAGCCGAGGTGGTGGCCGCTGCCGAACCCGCACCTGCATACGTACCTGCACCCTCACCGGTCGTTGCACCCGCACCGGTGACAGCAGCAGCCTCGGCAGCGTCCACCCCCGCATCCGCCAGCATCGACGACATGCTGCGCGCTGCTGGCCTGCAAATGACGGTGACCAACCCGGAACGCCTGCGTGCCGTCCAGGCAGAGCAGGCATCGGTTGCACCAGCACCGCGGCCACGCCGTGAGCGCAAGCCGGTGGCATCGGTTCCCGATGAACCGCTAGTGCAGGTCGAGACCCGTAACTGACCCGCGCTGGCAGTCACAGACAAATCCCGCCGCTACCCGGCGGGATTTTTTTCGTCGCTCTCAGGACAACGCGGCGACAGGCTGAAGCCGACGTATTAAAGTAAAGGCTGCAAAATCTGAGCACGTCAGGAGATCAACGCCATGTATGAACTGAAAGTCGACGGCATGACCTGCGGCGGCTGCGCCGCCAGCGTAAAGCGCGCATTGCAGGCGCTGGATGCGAACGCGAACGTCGATGTCGATCTGCCGAGCAAGACCGTGAAAGTGGATACGGCCGCGCAGCTCGATGCAGTGAAGACGGCGGTTGAAGAAGCCGGTTACGACGTCGTCAGCGCCGCCTGAGCATTCAGCGCATCACGCCGGTTTCCAGCGCTTCAGCAACAGCGCATTGGTCACCACACTGACTGAGCTGAACGCCATCGCAGCGCCAGCAATCACCGGATTCAGCAGCCCGAATGCAGCCAGCGGTATGCCGACCAGGTTATAGATAAATGCCCAGAACAGGTTCTGCCGGATCTTCGCGTAGGTACGGCGCGAGATTTCGACTGCATCAGCCACCAGTGCCGGATCACCGCGCATCAGGGTGATGCCGGCCGTGTGCATCGCGACATCGGTGCCAGTCGCCATCGCGATGCCGATATCCGCTGCCGCCAGTGCCGGCGCATCGTTGATGCCATCGCCGACCATCGCGACCGTGCCGTGCGCCTCCCTCAGCTCGGCAATCAGCGCGGCCTTGTCGCCGGGTAGGACCTGCGCACGAAATTCCACAATGCCGACCATGGCCGCGATGGCACGCGCCGCACCCTGGCTATCACCGGTGACCATCACCGAGCGTATGCCGAGCGCATCCAGCCGCGTAATCGCTTCGCGTGCGCTGGCCTTCAAGGTATCGCCAAACACCAGCAAGCCGGCCAGCTCGATGCCCGATGTGCTGCGCAACGCCAGCCATGACACAGTGCGCCCCGCGCCTTCCTGCGTGGCGGCGAAGTCCTCGCCGCCGGCCATGTCCACTCCCAATTCGTGCATCAGTCGCGTATTGCCGAGATAAACCGTCTGTCCATTGACCTCGGCCTGCACGCCGCGTCCGGGCAAAGCCTTCGCGTCCTGCACGGGCAACGGCACGAGGTCTTCGGCGCGTGCGCGTTCGACCACGGCTTTTGCCAGCGGATGGTCGCTGTGCTGCTGCACGGCGAGTGCGAGTTCCAGCACACGTTGCTGCGGCTGCGCAATGGCTTCGATAGCAACGATCGCCGGCTTGCCTTCGGTGAGTGTGCCCGTCTTGTCGAACGCGACCGCACGCACCGCATGAGCCACCTCCAGCGCCTCAGCATCCTTGATCAGGATGCCATGGCGTGCAGCGACGCCGGTGCCGGCCATGATCGAAGTTGGTGTCGCGAGACCGAGTGCGCACGGACAGGCAATCACCTGCACCGCGACGGCATTCAGCAGTGCCTGCTGCCAGTCACCAGTAACCACTCCCCAGCCCAGCAAGGTGATCACCGAGATCAGCAGCACGGCCGGCACGAACGCGCTGCTGACCTTATCGACCAGCCGTTGTATCGGCGCTTTGGCGGCCTGCGCATCTTCGACCATGCGGATGATCTGCGACAGCATCGTTGCGCCACCGACCGCGGTTGCGGTGAACAAGAGTACTCCCTCGAGATTGATGGCGCCGCCCGTGAGCTTGTCGCCGGGTCCGCGCACCACAGGCAGGCTTTCGCCGGTCAGCAAGGCTTCATCGAGATGGCTGCTGCCCTCGGTGATGACACCATCAACCGGCACACGCTCGCCGGGATGCATGACCAGCAGATCGCCGACTTGCACCGCGTCGACCGGCACGCGCACATCGGCACCGTCACGACGCACTGTTGCTTCAGTCGCACGCAGTGATTCAAGTGCGCGCAGCGCAGCGACTGTCTGCTGTTTTGCCCTTGCCTCCAGCCACTTGCCGAGCAGGACCAGCGTAATCACCACGGCTGACGACTCGAAATACAGGTGCGCATGATCACCATGCACAAGCCACAGCCACACTGACAGACCGTACGCAGCGCTGGTACCGATCGCCACTAGTAGGTCCATATTGCCGGTGCCGGCCTTCACGGCATTCCAGCCGGCACGATAGAAACGCGCGCCAAGCCAGAACTGGATCGGTGTCGCCAGCAGCCATTGCAGCCAGCCAGGCAGCATCCAGTGAACGCCGGCCAACAACGCCAGCATCGGCACCACCAGCGGCAGGGACAACAGCGCCGATACCGCGACCGGCCACCATGCAGGCAGCGCTGATGCCGGTGGCTCTGGCTTGACGGCCTCGGTGACTGACGCTTCGTAACCGGCCTTCTGCACGGCGGTGATCAGCGTCGCGACCGGCACACCGATCGAAGCGACACGCGCTTTCTCGGTCGCGAGGTTGACCGTCGCATCCAGTACGCCCGGTACTTTCTTCAGCACCTTCTCGACCCGCGCCACGCAGGACGCGCAGGTCATGCCTTCGATGTTCAGTGTGTACTCTGCAGCAGTCGGCTGCAGATCAGCGGGCTGGTTCATCCTTATCCTCGTCCATTCGCTCCTTGAGGTTTAGCGGAGCGAATTCAGGCGATCATTGTGACACGCCGCTGCGGCAATACGCAGCGCGCCTGCGGACAAGCTTCAGGCCGCGCGAAAGCGCCTCACCATTTGCTCGGCAACCCCCTCGAAACTGCAATGCTCAGCCTGCAGCGAGCGCAGCTGACTGGCATCGTTGCCACGCGCAAGCAGACGCTCGATACCGGCGATGATGATCTCGGCGCCGAGTTCACGTGCTGCCGGCAGAATCATCTGCAGCGTCGCATCAATGTCGTCACGCAAGGCACGCTGTTCATAGCTGCGAGGGTCGACGATCATGCCATCGAGCCCGAAGCGGCAGGCCTGGAAACGATTGTAGTTATAGACGAGATAGTCCTCCTCCTTCGGCGCATGCCGTTCGCAGTCTTCCAGCAGGCAGCGGCACAGCGCCTGAAGGTAACAAGCCAGCGTGGCGGCATGATCGACACCGAGCGGCGTATCGCAGACACGCAGCTCGATCGTGCCGTACTCGGGCTTCGGTCGGATATCCCAGTAGAAATCCTTCATACTGCGAACGACGCCGGTATGCTCCATCTTGACGAAATAATCGTCGGCAAAGATTTTCCAGTGGAGCACAAAGGGCGCGCGCCCGCTCAGCGGGAACGCGAATACCGAGTTCAGCCGCGATGAGTCGAACAGAGTGTCATGGCCATGGCTGAACGGCGACGATGCCGACAGTGCGATGAACTGCGGCACATAGCGACCGAGCGCATGCAACAGGAACAGCGCCTCATCGCCGCTGCGACAGCCGACATGCACATGCTGTCCGAACACGGTGAATTGCTTGGCCAGATAGCCATACAGCGCAGACACTTGCCGGTAGCGCGGCCGCTCGGTAATCCGGTGCTCTGGCCAGGTCTGGAACGGATGAACGCCGCCACCGCTGACGCCGACATTGAGCCGGTCAGCTGTCTGTATCAGCGTATCGCGGATACTGCGCAACTCGGCCAGCAGCGCATCGTGGGATGTATGAATCGAGGTTGCCACCTCGATCATGCCCTGGGTGATCTCATGCGTGACTGAACCGGGAAAGGGCTTGCGGCGCAGTAGCTCGAGCAAATCATCACTGGCCGCCGCCAGGCTGAAGTCGCTCAGGTTCAGCAACTGCAGTTCCAGTTCGACGCCCAGCGTCAGCGATTCAGACGATCGAAAAGTATCGAGCGGCATATCAGCGACCCTCCTGAACTTGCGCCTCGCGCGCACCAGCCAGTGCCAGCCAGGTCAGCACTGGGCCGAGCAATTCGAGTAGCAATGCAGCCGCTGCCAGCGGCGCTAGCTGATCGACTAGATTCACGCCGAGATGACGGGTCTGCTCAAGCACCAGGATGACAAAGACCGACAGCGGCGCAATCGCCAGCCCGGTCAATGCACCCTTGCGCAGCGACAGACCGGCAGGCCGCGCCAGCCCCCACAGCACCGCGATCTTCACGCCTGAGCGCACCAGCACCAGCGAGAGTCCTGCCAGCCAGCCGCCGAGCGCCAGTGACCAATGGATCGAGGCCGCGACTGATACGAACAGCAGCACCGACAGCACGTCGCCCAACACACCGAAACCTCGCTCGGAGCGGCCAAGGATGATGCGGCGATGCCGCGACATCACACCGAAGGCAAGCGTAGCTAACACCGGAGACTGCTTCAGCGAATGAGTCAGTACCACAAGCAGGATCACCGAAATCGCGAAAGCGAGGGTGGCATCACTGCGGCTACGCTGCAGCAGCTGCAGCAGCGCGGGTAAGGCGATACCGAACAGCGCGCCCAGCGCCGCCGACAGCAGCAGCACCAGCAGGCTCTGGTAACCCGCTTGCAGCAAGCTACCGGACGTTTCGAATACCCGATAGCCCAGCAACAGTTTGAACGTGAAAACAGCCAGCATGCAGTTCAGCACAGACAGATGGAGCGCGCGCTCGGTCACCTGTCCGGAACTGCGCTGCTCATTCACGACACGCAGTACGGTGGCCGGAGACGATGCCATCGACAGTGCAGCGATCAGCGAGGCCGCTGTCGGCGCGGTGTCGAACTGCCGGCACAATGCATAGACCGCAATGAAGGTCAGCGTGGACTCCAGCGCGCTCGACGCAGCGATCCATGGATTGTGCCGCAGCCAGCGCAGGTTCAGTCGGTGGCCGGCCTCGAACAAAATCAATCCGAACGCAATATTCGCCAGCAGCAGCACACTGGTGCTACCCATGTCCGGCAGCCAGCCCAACTGGGTCGGCCCGAATATGAAACCAATCAGCGCGTAGCTGCTGATGCGCGGAAATCGATACCGTCCGTACAGCAGTTCACCGGCGATCCAGGCCAGCAGCACGGCGACTGCCCACGCAAGATCGCCCTGGAAAATATCAGCAATCATTCATTCCACTCGAAGTTAGCGAGCCGGAATGGTATCAATCTTTAAGCCATGATGCGAAATTGGCAACGAGAAACTTTGTTGCTCGAGGTGATCCCGGATGACAGCGCTCAGCGGAATGGCGGCGTCCACTCACCGCGAAGCACTTTGTCGAGCCAGAAGGCGCCAATGATGGTCTTCACGTCGGTGATCCGTCCCTGCCTTACCTGGTCGAGCAGTTCTTCGACAGAGAGGTCAAAAATCTCGACGAACTCACCATGGTCTAGCTGCTGCTGGCCCGGCGTGAGTCCGCGCGCGAGGAAGATATCCAGGTGCTCATCACAATACGCGATCGCATTGTGGATGGTGCAGACGAATTGCCAGGCGGTCGCGCTGTAGCCGGTCTCTTCCCGCAATTCGCGCTGTGCGCACAGCAGCGGGTCTTCGCCGTATTCGAGCTTGCCGGCCGGTAGCTCGACGAAAACCTGATCATTCGGGTAGCGATATTGGCGCTCCAACAGCACGCGGCCATTATCGAGTACCGGAATGATCACTACCGCACCCGGATGGCGGAAGTACTCCCTGATCGACTCGCCGCCATCCGGCAGCCGGACGCGATCCTTGCGAACCTTGAGGAACTTACCTTCATAGACAAGCTCGCCATCGATCAGGGTTTCCTTCAGGTGTTCATCCATGCAGGTCTCTCGTCGATGGCGAGCAGATCAGTCGGTAGTACGGCGGCGCAGATAGCGGAACACGAAACCGGGAAAGCCCAGCACGATGAACAGGCAGGCGCTGGTAGCGTAGAACTGCCAGCCCTGCGGGAACGCATTGCCGATCGACGATTCGATCAGACGCGCCACACCGAGCACGATCAGGTACAGGATCAGCAACTCAAACAGACGCACAAAGCCGGGCTTGGCATGCTGCTTCAGACGCAGCACGCCAAACACGGATTCGGTAAAGTAAGGGAAATTCGCGAAGACCGCCATCAGTGCGATGACGATCCACGAAGCGGTAGAAGTATTCAAATGACGCCCTGGATCACGAAGCCAAAGCCTGCATGATCGCATAGATGCACGCCGCCATCAGCGGACCAGGCAACACACCGAGCAGCACCACGGCAGCACCGTTCAGCGACAGCGTCACGCGCATGCCAACCGGCGTGGCAATCGGAGCAGCATCGGCCGGATCGTCGAAGTACATCATCTTCACGACACGCAGATAGTAGTAGGCACCGACCAGCGACATCAGTACCGCCAGAATCACCAGCCACAGGTGACCGGCGGCGAGTGCCGCCTGCAGCACGGCCAGCTTCGCATAGAAGCCCACCATCGGCGGCACACCCGCCAGCGACAACAGCAACACCATCATCACCAGCGCGAACCACGGACTGCGTTGATTCAGGCCCTTGAAGTCATCGATATTCTCCGCCTCGAAACCCGTACGGGAGAGCAGCATCACCAGCGCGAAGGTACCGAGCGTGGTCAGCACATAGGTGACGACATAGAACATCGACGCGCCATACGAATAGGCAGCGGCCTGCGGCGAGCTGCCGTCGAATACGCCGGAGAGCAGGCCGAGCAGCATGAAGCCCATCTGCGAAATCGTGGAATACGCGAGCATGCGCTTGATATTGGTCTGCGCAATTGCCGTCACGTTACCGACCACGAGCGACACGACCGCCATCACGACCAGCATCTGCTGCCAGTCAGCTGCCATCGCGCCGAGCCCTTCCACCAGCAGGCGCAGCGCAATCGCAAACGATGCCAGCTTCGGTGCTGCCCCCAGCAACAGCGTGACCGAGGTTGGCGCACCCTGATATACATCTGGCGCCCACATGTGGAAAGGCGCGGCACCGAGCTTGAATGCGAGACCCGACACCATGAACACCAGACCCAGCACCAGTACTAGCTTGTTCGCCTGCCCATCGGCGATGACCTGTGCCACCTTGCCGAGTTCGAGCGAGCCGGTCGCACCGTAGATCATCGACATACCGTACAACATGAAGCCAGATGCCAGTGCGCCCAGCACGAAATATTTCATTGCCGCCTCGGTCGACACCGCATGGTCACGGCGCAACGCGACCAGTGCGTACAGCGACAGCGACATCATCTCCAGACCGAGGTAGATCACCAGGAAGCTGTTCCCGGAGATCATGATCATCTGGCCGAGCAGTGTCAGCAACGCAAGCACATAAAACTCGCCGGACAAATTCCCGCCCAACATGCCGCGTTCATTCGAGTACTGCCGCGAATACACCAGCGTCATGAAGGTGGCAGCGCAGGCAAACAGTTTCAGCAGCACAGCCATCGCATCGGTGACATAGCTATTGCTGAATGCATAGATACTGCCCGGGGCATTAAAGCCGGGCAGTGCGATCAATGCGGTAGCAACGATGGCCAGCAGCGCAAGACGGTGGCTGAGAGGCGTCTTGGATTCGTTCGCAAACAGGCCGGCGACCATGATCCCCAGGGTTGCGACCGCCAGGAAAATTTCGGCGCTGGCCGCTGCGTAGTTCAGTTCAGTCATTGTCGGGTTCCTGCGTTATTGCGGGATCTTGCTGATGGCCACATGGCGCAGCAGATCAGCCACCGAAGTTTGCGTGAGGTCGGTGAACGGAGCCGGATACACGCCCATCCAGATCGTCGCGATCGCCAGCACACCCAGCATGAAGAACTCACGCTGGCTGAGGTCGGTCAGTGCGGCGACATGATCGTTGCCGACTTCGCCGAAGACCACGCGCTTGACCAGCCACAGCGAGTACGCTGCACCAAGGATCAGCGCCGTTGCGGCCAGCACGCCGATCCAGAAGTTGTACTTCACCGCGCCGAGGATGACCATGAATTCGCCGATGAAGCCCGAGGTACCCGGCAGGCCGGCATTGGCCAGCGAGAACAGCACGAACAGCGCGGCAAAGCGCGGCATCGTGTTAATCACCCCGCCGTAGTCGGCGATCTCTCGCGAATGCACCCGGTCGTACAACACGCCGATGCAAAGGAACATCGCACCTGACACAAAGCCGTGCGAGATCATCTGCATCAGGCCGCCCTGCACGGCCATCTCGCCGAAGACGAAGAAGCCCAGCGTGACAAAGCCCATGTGCGCGATCGATGAATACGCAACCAGCTTTTTCATGTCTGCCTGCACCAGTGCAACCAGACCGATATAAATCACCGCCACCAGCGACAGCATGATCATCAGGCCGGCCAGCGCATGACTAGCGTCCGGCGCAATCGGTAGCGAGAACCGCAGAAATCCATAGCCGCCGAGCTTCAGCATGATCGCGGCCAGCACTACCGAACCACCGGTCGGCGCTTCGACGTGCGCATCCGGCAACCAGGTATGCACCGGCCACATTGGCACCTTGACCGCGAACGCCATCAGGAAAGCGAGGAAGATCAGCTTTTGCGCACCGAGCGCAATCGGCAGCTGGTGCCATTGCTGAATATCGAAGCTGCCGGACTCGAGATACAGCCAGATCAGCGCGACCAGCATCAGCAACGAGCCAAGGAAGGTGTAAAGGAAGAACTTGATCGCCGCATACACGCGGCGCGGACCGCCCCATACGCCGATGATGATAAACATCGGGATCAGGGTCGCTTCGAAGAACACGTAGAACAGCAACGCGTCGAGCGCGCAGAACACGCCGATCATCACACCCGACAGGATCAGGAAAGCGCCCATGTACTGCGCAACGCGCTTGTCGATCACCCGCCAGCCGGCGATGACCACGATCACCGTAATGAACGCCGTCAGCGGTACGAACCACAGCGACAGGCCGTCAATACCGAGATGGTAGAAAACATTGAAGCGCTCGATCCACGACGCCTTCTCGACGAACTGCATGCCGTGCGCGGCCGCGTCGAAACCGCTGACCAGTGGCAGCGTGACCGCCAGGCTGACCACTGCACCCAGCAGCGACAGACCGCGGACGTAGGCCGCACGACGGTCACTGCCCGTGGCCAGCACCAGCGCGCCAAACGCGATCGGTAGCCAAATCGCGAGGCTCAGGAGAGGAATAGATGACTGCATAGTGTTTATTGTTCTCTGGCTTCGGGACGCGTTCGGATCAGGACTTCAGCAACAGGTAACCGAGATAAATCGCCACCGCGACGATCATCGTGAATGCGTAGTGATAGATGTAGCCGGTCTGGAAAGACCGCGTGATGGTCGCAAACCAGCCGACCGCACGGGCGCTGCCATTCACGATCAGGCCATCGATCAGCATGCGGTCGCCTGCGACCGACAGCCCACGGCCGAGCAGGCGTGCGCCACCGGCAAACACCACTTCGTTGATCTTGTCCATGTAGTACTTGTTGTCGAGCAGCGTATAGATGCCCTTGAACTTCGCATAGAACCAGGTCGGCACCTTCGGGTTCACCAGATAGCAGTAATAGGCGCTGGCCACACCCGCCAGCGCGAGCCAGAATGGCGCGGTGCTGATCGCATGCAGGCCCATCGCTGCCGCACCATGGAATTCGTGGGCCAGCTCTTCCATCGCCGGATGGTTTTCACCGACGAAGATCACGCCCTTGAAGAAATCGCCGAACAGCATCGGGCCGATGGCGAGGTAGCCGATCACCACCGAAGGGATCGCCAGCAGTACCAGCGGCAGCGTGACGACCCAAGGTGCCTCGTGCGGCTTTTCGCCCGGTGCGAGGCCATGATGTTCATCACCGTGGTGGTCATCGTGGCCGTGATGGTCGCCATGGGCCTTGCCAAAGCGCTCTTCTCCGTGGAACACCAGGAAGTACATACGGAACGAGTAGAACGCCGTCACGAACACGCCGGTCAGCACCGCGAAGTTCGCAAAGCCGGCGCCGGCGATATGCGTGGCATGCACGGCCTCAATGATCGAGTCTTTCGAATAAAAGCCGGCGAAGAACGGCGTGCCGATCAGCGCGAGCGAACCGAGCAGGCTGGTGATCCAGGTGATCGGCATGTATTTGCGCAGGCCGCCCATGTTGCGGATGTCCTGATCGTGGTGCATGCCAATAATGACGGCACCGGCACCGAGGAACAGCAGCGCCTTGAAGAATGCGTGCGTCATAAGATGGAACACCGCGACCGAATACGCGGACGCACCGAGCGCGACCGTCATGTAACCGAGCTGCGACAGCGTGGAATACGCAACCACGCGCTTGATATCGTTCTGGATGGTGCCCAGGAAGCCCATGAACAGCGCCGTGATCGAACCGAGCACGAGCACGAAGGACAGCGCGGTATCCGACAGCTCAAACAGCGGCGACATACGCGCGACCATGAAGATGCCGGCGGTGACCATGGTCGCAGCGTGGATCAGCGCCGAGATGGGTGTCGGGCCTTCCATCGAATCCGGCAGCCAGACGTGC
>JACCDS011841171.1_pt1 | contig 14588 bp, 13 predicted proteins | sample 7446441 | NCBI WGS metagenome assembly JACCDS01 (sample SAMN15323445, study PRJNA562643) | freshwater metagenome | isolation source: river surface water | place: USA:Blue River Watershed | collected 2017-08-17 | reverse complement strand
CCTCACCATGCAAAAATTTACCCTTCTCAAAGGCTTGGTGGCCCCGATGGACCGCGCCAACGTGGACACCGATGCCATCATTCCCAAACAATTCCTCAAGTCGATCCGCAAAACCGGCTTTGGCCCCAACCTGTTTGACGAGTGGCGTTATCTGGATGTGGGTTTCCCGGGCCAAGACCCGGCCAGCCGCAAACCCAACCCCGACTTTGTGCTGAACCAGTCGCGCTACCAAGGTGCCAACATCTTGTTGGCCCGCAAGAACTTTGGCTGCGGCTCTTCGCGCGAACACGCGCCTTGGGCCATTGAGCAAAACGGCTTTCGCTGCGTGATCGCGCCGAGCTTTGCCGACATCTTCTTCAACAACTGCTTCAAAAACGGCTTGCTGCCCATCGTGCTGCCCGAAGCCGTGGTGGCCCAACTGTTCGACGAAGTGGCCGCGTTTCCCGGCTACCAGCTCACTGTGGACCTCGAGCGCCAAGTGATCGTGCGCCCGCAAGGCGAAGAGATTCCTTTTGAGGTGCAGGCCTTCCGCAAATATTGCTTGCTCAACGGCTTGGACGACATTGGTCTGACACTGCGTCACGCCGACAAGATCAAGGCCTTTGAAGCCGAACGCTTGGCCACCAAGCCATGGCTGGCGCACACCGCCGTCAACGCCTGAGCTCTCCACAAAATACTGGAATCCCCATGAAAATCGCAGTTCTCCCCGGTGATGGCATCGGCACCGAAATCGTCGCAGAAGCCGTCAAAGTCCTGAACACCCTCGACCTGAAATTCGAGATGGAAACCGCCTTGGTCGGCGGCGCGGCTTACGACGCCTATGGTCACCCCTTGCCCGAAGCCACACTGAAGCTGGCCATGGACTCGGACGCGGTGCTGTTTGGCGCGGTGGGCGACTGGAAATACGACAAGCTCGATCGCCCGTTGCGCCCGGAACAAGCGATCTTGGGCTTGCGCAAAAACATGGGGCTGTTTGCCAACTTCCGTCCGGCCATTTGCTACGAGCAACTGGTGGGCGCCTCGAGCCTGAAGCCCGAGCTGATTTCGGGCTTGGACATCTTGATCATCCGCGAGTTAACGGGCGACATTTACTTCGGCCAACCGCGTGGTCGCCGCGTGGCCAGTGATGGCCACTTCCCCGGTGCTGAAGAAGCTTTTGACACCATGCGCTATTCCAAGCCGGAAATCGAGCGCATTGCGCACGTGGCTTTTCAAGCGGCCCGCAAACGCAACAAACGCGTGACCAGCGTTGACAAAGCCAACGTGCTGGAAACCTTCCAGTTCTGGAAAGACGTGGTCACCGAAGTGCATGCCCAATACCCCGATGTGGCGCTGGACCACATGTATGTGGACAACGCCGCCATGCAATTGGTGAAAGAGCCCAAACGCTTTGACGTGGTGGTCACTGGCAACATGTTTGGCGACATCTTGTCGGACGAAGCGTCCATGCTCACTGGCTCGATTGGCATGTTGCCCTCGGCCAGCTTGAACACAAAGAACCAAGGCCTGTACGAGCCCAGCCACGGCAGCGCCCCCGACATCGCTGGCAAGGGCGTTGCCAACCCACTGGCCACCATTTTGAGTGCCGCCATGATGCTGCGCTTCAGCTTGAACCAACCCGAGGCAGCGCTGCGCATCGAAGCCGCGGTGCAAAAAGTGCTGGCCCAGGGCTTCAGAACCGGCGACATCTGGAGCGAGGGCACGACCAAGGTCGGCACCGCGCAAATGGGCGATGCGGTGGTCAAAGCGTTGGCATAAACCAACAACCGGTGCTGTCAGGAAATCTTCAGGCAGCATCAATTACAATACTTGCTTATGTGCCACGCCTGCCTGTTCTCCCTGAACTTTGCTTCTGCCTCTGCGGCAGTTGCTGGCGTGCGCGCAACTTCCACAAAAACCACGACCATTAAGGGCTGAACAGCCTGGTTCGTCGTGCGCCTCCCCGGCCAGACGAGCCGGGCAAACAGTCTGGTCATCCACTGTTTATTAAAACTGAAAAGGCGTTGATATGAGCAAGTTAGTAGGTTTGGTCGGCTGGCGCGGCATGGTCGGCTCGGTGTTGATGGACCGCATGACTCAGGAAAAAGATTTTGACCTGATCGAGCCCCTGTTCTTCTCCACCTCCAACGCGGGCGGCAAAGCCCCCTCGATGGCCAAGAACGAAACCACGTTGCAAGACGCTTTCGACCTCGAACAACTCAAACGCTGCGACATCATCATCACGGCCCAAGGTGGCGACTACACCTCAGCCGTTTTTCCAAAGCTGCGCGCTGCGGGCTGGAACGGTCACTGGATCGACGCCGCATCGACTTTGCGCATGGAAAAAGACGCGGTGATCATTCTTGATCCGGTCAACATGCCGGTCATCAAAAACGCGCTGGCCCACGGCGGCAAAAACTGGGTGGGTGGCAATTGCACCGTCTCGTGCATGTTGATGGGTGTGGGCGCCCTCTACAAAGCCGGTTTGGTCGAGTGGATGAGCACCCAGACTTACCAAGCAGCTTCGGGTGGCGGTGCACAACACATGCGCGAACTGTTGACCCAGTTTGGCACCCTGAACGACGAAGTCAAAGCCCTGCTGGACGACCCGAAGAGCGCCATTCTTGAAATTGACCGCAAGGTGATTGCCAAGCAACGCGGCCTGACTGCGGCCGAAACCGCCAACTTTGGTGCGCCATTGGGGGGCTCTTTGATCCCCTGGATCGACAAAGACCTGGGCAACGGCATGTCCAAAGAAGAGTGGAAAGGCATGGCCGAAACCAACAAGATTTTGGGCATGGGCGAAGGCTTCAATTCAGCCGCTATTCCGGTGGACGGCTTCTGCGTGCGCATCGGCGCCATGCGCTGCCACAGCCAAGCCCTGACCTTCAAGCTGAAAAAAGACGTGCCCGTGGCCGATATCGAAGCCATGATCGCCGCCGACAACGCGTGGGTCAAAGTGGTGCCCAACACCCGTGAAGCCACCCTGCAAGACCTGGCCCCTGTGGCTGTGACCGGCACCATGACCATTCCGGTTGGCCGTGTGCGCAAACTGGCCATGGGCCCAGAATATGTTGGCGCCTTCACCATTGGCGACCAATTGTTGTGGGGCGCAGCTGAACCCTTGCGCCGCATGTTGCGCATCTTGCTCGACGCTTGATGCTTTGCCGCACATGAGCCGTCTGCACCCCGGCACGCCCCATCACCACTTCAGGTCATGGGCCGTGGCGTCGGTGCTGGCGTGCAGCAGCTGGTGGGCGCAAGCGGTGTCGATGGGGCCGGTTTCGGTTTCCTCAGGCATCGGCCAACCGCTGCGGGCGTACATTGCCATCACGCAATTCAAAGTTGAAGATCTTCGCCAGCTTCAAGTGAGGCTGGCCGATGCTGCCAGCTTTCAACAAGCCGGTATCTCAGTCCATCCGGCGTTGAACGGTTTGCAAGTGAGTCTGGCGTTTCGCGGCAACGGCGAACCCGTCATTGCTCTGGTGGGGCAAGTGCCCGTCACAGAAAACTTTTTGGACCTCATCGTCGAGGCGCAATGGCCTTCTGGCCGACTGGCGATGAACTACACCCTGCTGGTGTCGCCAGTGGGTGCCTTGCCAGACGCGGCCACCCCGGTGATGTCTCCGGTGGTAGACCCACAAGCCTTGGTGGCCCCGTCTGCGGCGGCGCAAAGCCCCGGGAATGCCAACCCCTCTGCTCTCACGGTGCGGGCGGGCGACACGGCCTTGAAGCTGGTGTTGGCGCAACGCCCTGCGGGGGTTTCACTGGCTCAAATGTTGGTGGCCATGGTGCGTGCCAACCCTGAAGCGTTTATCGAAGGCAATGTGAACTTGCTGCGCGAAGGGGCCGAAATTCAGATGCCCAGCGTGCAAGAGGCGGCTCAAATTTCGGCCGAAGAGGCACGCCAAACCGTCTTGGCACAAAACGCGGACTTCGCAAACTACGCCCGGCGTTTGGCCCAATCCGCCTTGAAAGCCCAAGGCAGCGCCAGCCGAGAAATGGTGGGCCAAGTGAAACCTGCCACAGAGACCACGCCACCCGCCCCCGCCGGCCAAGACAAGCTCACCCTGAGCCAGCGCGCCATCACCCCCAACAGCGACGAAGCACGGTGGGCTGTCGAACAAGAAATCAAAGAAAAAACCGCGCAACTGGCCGCGCTCAAAAAGAACCTGGACGACCTGCAGTCGCTGGCGGCAAAAACAAACACCACAACTGCCAGCAGCAGTCCAAGTCCCAGTCCAATTCCTGGTCAAACTCAGCAAACGTCAAGCGATCTCGCCGCTCCAGCGACCCCATCTGCACAGTCTTCAGCATCGAGTGCCGAAGGCGGCGCGAACGCCATGACATCGTCTACTGCGTCTCCACACCCCTCTCCGGCTTTGCTGGCCCAGGTCAGCCAACACCCCACCCTCTGGGCCTGGATGGCTGGGCTGTTGGCCGCCATGGTCGGATTGGCCATTGGGGTGCGCCGTCGGCATACCCAACGTATCGATTTTTTTGGGGCAGACAACGCACCGAATTCTGCAGCGCCATTGCCCTCGGGTTTGCCTGCACAATTTGCCAAGATCGACCTGAACCTCACGCCCTACCTTGAGGCTGAAAAGCCCACATCTGCACCGAGGCAACCGCTGTGAGAATAGCCCTGGGCATCAGTTATTCAGGCACCGCTTACCAAGGCTGGCAAAGCCAAAGTACGGGCCTCACCATCCAAGACAAACTTGAAAAAGCCTTGTCCCAGTTTTGCGATGTGCCGCGTGTCAGTACCTTGTGCGCGGGGCGCACCGATGCGGGTGTTCATGGCCTGATGCAAGTGGTGCACTTCGACACCGAGTTGGTGCGCGAAACCGCGTCTTGGGTGCGCGGCACCAACCGTTATTTGCCCTCCGACATTGCCGTGCAATGGGCGCAAGAAGTACCGGACACCTTCCATTGCCGCGGCAGCGCCATCGGGCGTCGCTACATTTACATTTTGTTGGCCTCAGCCGTGCGCCCCAGCCTAGAAGCCGGCAGGGTGGGATGGGTTTACCGAGCCCTGGATGAAACCGCCATGCGCGAAGCCAGCCTGCACTTGTTGGGCGAACACGATTTTTCATCGTTCAGGGCCAGCAGTTGCCAAGCCTTGTCGCCCATCAAAACCCTGCGGCACATTGGCATTTCCCAGCGGGGGGCCTACTGGCGCTTCGAGTTTGAAGGCAATGCCTTTTTGCACCACATGATTCGCAACATCATGGGCTGCATGGTCACCATTGGCCAAGGCCAGCAAAGCCCCGACTGGATGCGCGACGTGCTGTTGGCCAAAGACCGCGATGCCGCCGCGCCCACGTTTTCGCCCGACGGCTTGTACTTTGCCGGGCCGATTTACGAGCCACAATGGGGACTGCCCGACATCACCCCACCCTTTGACTGGCTGCCATGAGCACTCCCCAACGCACCCGCCAACGCACCCGCATCAAGATGTGTGGCTTCACGCGTGAAGCCGATGTGCTGGCGGCAACCGCGGCCGGGGCCGACGCGATTGGCTTTGTGCTGTACCCGCCGAGCCCACGGCAGGTCAGCATCGAGCGAGCGGCCGAGCTGGCGCGATTGTTGCCGGCTTTTGCCACGCCGGTACTGCTGTTTGTCAACGAAAGTGCCGAGCGCATTCAGGCGGCCTGCGCGGCCGTGCCGGGAGCAGTGTTGCAGTTTCATGGCGATGAAACGCCCGAATTTTGCCAAGCCATGACCCAAGCGACCGGCCGTGCGCACCTGAAAGCTGCCCGAATCCCCTTGTCCGAGGCCGCTGATTTCGACTTGATAAAATTTGCGCATCTTCATTCACAAGCCCAAGCCCTCTTGCTCGACGCCCATGTCGACGGATACGGCGGAGGCGGGAAAACATTCAATTGGTCACTGCTGCCAACAAACGTCAGAGCTCACCTCGTTTTGTCTGGTGGACTCACACCTGCAAACGTGGCCGATGGCATTCGGACCTTGCGCACGCATGGCCTGTCGCTGGCCGTTGACGTGAGCTCGGGCATCGAATCAGGCAAGGGCCTGAAAGATGCCGAAAAAATCCAGCAATTTGTCACGGCCGTGCGGGCCGCCGATGCTGACCTCTTCTGAATTTTCTGGCGGCCTGGATGCCGCCCCACAACCCATGTACGACTACAAGCAACCCGACGCCAAGGGCCACTTCGGCATTTATGGTGGCAGCTTTGTCAGTGAAACCCTGACCCATGCCATCAACGAACTCAAAGAGGCCTACGCCAAATACCAACACGACCCGGCCTTCATCGCCGAATTCAAATCCGAGTTGGCACACTTTGTCGGCCGCCCTTCGCCGGTCTACCATGCGGCCCGCATGAGCCGCGAGATGGGCGGCGCCCAAATCTTTTTGAAGCGCGAAGACCTGAACCACACCGGGGCGCACAAAATCAACAACCCCATTGGCCAAGCCATGTTGGCCAAGCGCATGGGCAAGCCCCGCATCATTGCCGAAACCGGTGCCGGCCAACACGGCGTGGCCACCGCCACCATTTGCGCCCGTTACGGGTTGGAGTGCGTGGTCTACATGGGCTCAGAAGATGTGAAGCGCCAAAGCCCTAACGTCTACCGCATGAAATTGTTGGGCGCGACCGTGGTACCGGTCGAGTCGGGCAGCAAAACCCTGAAAGACGCGCTGAATGAAGCCATGCGCGACTGGGTGGCCAATGTGGACAACACCTTCTACATCATCGGCACCGTGGCCGGTCCGCACCCTTACCCGATGATGGTGCGCGATTTCCAAAGTGTGATTGGCGAAGAGTGCTTGGTGCAAATGCCCCAAATGCTGAAAAGCCTGCACATGGCCGAGCAGCAACCCGACGCGGTGATTGCCTGCGTCGGCGGTGGCAGCAATGCCATGGGTATTTTTCATCCCTACATTCGTCACGAAAAAACCCGCCTCATTGGGGTGGAGGCCGCCGGTGAAGGCATGGACACCGACAAACACTCGTGCTCTCTGCAACTGGGCAGCCCTGGCGTGTTGCACGGCAACCGCACTTATATTTTGCAAGACGAAAATGGCCAGATCACCGAAACGCACAGCGTGAGTGCCGGTCTGGACTATCCGGGTGTTGGCCCTGAGCACGCCTTCCTCAAAGACGTGGGGCGCGCCGAATATGTCGGCATCACCGACAAAGAGGCGCTCGAGGCATTTCACTACCTGTGCCGCACCGAGGGCATCATTCCGGCACTCGAGTCAAGCCATGCCGTGGCCTATGCCATGCAGCTGGCCAAGACGATGCGCCCAGACCAATCCATCTTGGTCAATCTGTCTGGCCGTGGCGACAAAGACATTGGTACCGTCGCCGACCTGAGTCAGGCCGACTTTTATTGCCGCCCCAGCTGCCAAGGCCAATCGGTCAAAGGTGGCGAGCAGCCCGTGAATTTTGTGAAGTGAGGGCAAGAACATGTACCCCCACGCTCGTCACTTCGTGTACTCGCTGCCCCCCGAGGGGGCTTTGCCCTCGTTCGAGTGGCCCTTAGGAGGTCAATCATGAGCCGCATCGACGCCACCCTCGCCCAACTTAAAGCGCAAGGCCGCAAAGCCCTGATTCCTTATGTCACCGCGGGCTTCCCAAAGCCCGGCACCACCGTGCCCCTGATGCACGCCATGGCGGAAGCAGGTGCAGACATCATTGAGCTCGGGGTGCCATTCTCTGATCCTTCTGCAGATGGCCCCGTCATTCAAAAAGCGGGCGACCAAGCCTTGGCTCAAGGCATTGGCTCTGTGCAGGTTTTGGCCATGGTGCGCGAGTTTCGCCAAAGCAACAGCACCACGCCTGTGGTGCTGATGGGTTATGCCAACCCGGTAGAGCGTTACGACCAAAAACACGGCGCCGACAGTTTCATCCGCGATGCGGCTGCGGCTGGGGTGGACGGCGTGTTGATCGTCGATTACCCACCCGAAGAATGCGTGGAATTTGCCTCTAAGCTGCGTGCCCACAGCATGGACCTGATCTTTTTGCTGGCCCCCACCAGCACCGACGAGCGCATGCAGCAAGTCGCGCAAGTGGCCAGCGGCTATGTGTATTACGTGTCGCTCAAGGGCGTGACGGGCTCGGGCACGCTCGACACCGATGCGGTTGAAGCCATGTTGCCGCGCATTCGCCAGCATGTGCATGTGCCGGTGGGTGTGGGTTTTGGCATTCGAGATGCCGCTACGGCCAAAGCCATCAGCCAAGTCGCCGATGCGGTGGTCATCGGAAGCCGGCTGATTCAATTGATCGACGCGGCACCGCCCGAGCAAATCAACGCTGTGGCCGGAGACTTTTTGCGCGGTATTCGCCAAGCGCTCGACGCCTGACCCAATGGGTTCGGCGTTTCAACGATAATTTGCCGCACAAGGAGAAACCCTCATGAGTTGGCTTGAAAAACTGCTCCCCCCCAAAATCCAGCACACCGACCCGGCCGATCGCCGCCAGGTGCCTGAAGGCTTGTGGGTCAAATGCCCCAGCTGCGAATCGGTGTTGTACAAAACCGACTTGGAAGAAAACCAAAACGTTTGCCCGGGTTGTTCTCACCACTTGCGCATTGGTGCACGCGCCCGCCTGAATTCTTTTTTGGACGGTGAAGGCCGCTACGAAATCGGCCAAGAAGTGGTGCCGGTCGATGCTCTGAAATTCAAAGACAGCCGCAAATACCCTGAGCGCCTGAAAGAAGCCATGAACAACACCGGCGAAACCGACGCCTTGGTGGTCATGGGGGGTTCGGTTCACAGCATTGCCTTGGTCGCCGCTTGCTTTGAATTCGACTTCATGGGTGGCTCGATGGGCTCGGTGGTGGGCGAGCGTTTTGTGCGCGGTGTTGAAACCGCCATTGAGCAAAAAGTGCCCTTCGTCTGCTTCACCGCCACTGGCGGTGCGCGCATGCAAGAAGGCTTGTTGTCGCTCATGCAAATGGCCAAAACCAATGCCGCCCTCACGCGCTTGTCCAAAAAAGGCCTGCCCTACATCAGCGTGCTGACCGACCCGACCATGGGCGGCGTGTCTGCCGGCTTTGCCTTTTTGGGCGATGTGGTGGTGGCCGAGCCCAAAGCCCTGATTGGCTTTGCGGGTCCCCGCGTGATTGAGAGCACCGTGCGCGTGACATTGCCTGAAGGTTTTCAACGGGCTGAGTTCTTGCAAAGCAAAGGCGCGGTGGACTTCATTTGCGACCGCCGCGAACTGCGAAAAACCATCGCCAGCACGCTGGCCATGTTGCAGCGTCAGCCTGCCGACGCGGTCAGCTGAGCCATTGGCCGCCCATCGGTGATGGGCTTGGCCAACACCTTGTCAATGCGCCGGCCTTCCAGGCCGACCACTTCAAAATACCAGCCCGCTAAGCGAATGACTTGGCCTTGGGTGGGCAACTGGCCGAGGGCATACATGAGCAAGCCCGCCAATGTGTTGTAGCGGTTTTTGTCCTCTGCCGGCAACTCTTTGATCTCCAAACGGGCCTTCAACTCGTTCAGCGGCATGATGCCATCGAGCAGCCAACTGCCGTCTTCATTTTCTGTCGCCCAAGCTTCCGAATGGGTGTCGGGCTTGAGTTCTCCGGTGATGGCTTCCAACAGGTCCAGCGGGGTCAACAGGCCCTGCACTTCGCCGTATTCGTCCACCACAAACAGCATGCGGCTGGACTGGTCACGCATTTGCTCGAGCAGCTCCATGCCGGTCAGCGTTTCGGGCACAAAATGCGCCGTTTGGGCGTGTTCGGCCAAGGGGCGCACATCGCTCTCTGGCAGCGCCAGCAAATGCGACAGGCTGATCACACCCACAATGTGGCCCAAGCCTTCGCGACAAACCGGGTACCAAGAATGGTTGCCTTGCTCACGCATTTGGTTGATGCGGTCCATGGCTTGTGACGGTGTGAGGTGGGCGTCCAACCATTGAATGTCGCTGCGCGGGGTCATCATCGAGGTCAGTGCGCGGTCGTCCAGGTGAAACACATTGCGCACCATCTGGTGCTCATGTTCTTCAATCAAACCGGCGTCCACACCCTCGACCAAACTGGCCGTGATTTCTTCTTCCGTCACTGCACGGCTGCCCTTACTGTCGATGCGCATGAGCTTCAGCATGCCTTGCGTTGACAACGACAGCAACTTCACAAAAGGCCCCGCCGCTTTGGCCAACCCCGCCATAGGACGCGCCACCAACCGGGCCACCGCCTCGGGGTAAAGCTGCCCAATGCGCTTGGGCACCAGCTCGCCAAAAATAATGGTGGTGAAGGTGATGAGTGTCACCACAATGGCGGTCGCCGAGACACTGGCCACCGACTCGGTCAAACCCCAAAGCACCAGCTGCGAAGCCAACCCATCGCTGAACGCTGCCTCGCCCACAATACCGTTCAATACGCCAATGGAGGTGATGCCCACTTGCACCGTGGACAAAAACTGGGTGGGCTCTTCGAGCAATTTGAGCGCGGCATGTGCTCCCTTGTCCCCGGCTTCGTCCATGGCGGCCAGACGGGCTTTGCGGCTCGAGGCCAGTGCCAATTCAGACATGGCAAACAGCCCGTTCAGCAGGGTCAAGAAAGCGATCAATAAAAAGTCCATAACCGCCATTGTGCCAAGAGTGACGTGACCCATGCCAAAAGGCAGGACAATCCCAAAAGAGGGGGTTTTATGGCTGTTTATTGTGTGGGAGATGTGCAGGGTTGCGATGCGCCACTGGGGCGATTGTTGGCTGAGATTGATTTTTCGCCCAGCCGCGACACCTTGTTTGTTTTGGGCGATTTGGTCAACCGAGGCCCGGCATCCGCTCAGGTATTGCGCCGTCTGATGGCCTTGGGCAATGCCGTGCAGTGTGTGCTGGGCAACCACGATTTGCACCTGCTGGCCGTAGCTGCTGGGGCCAGCCGAACCAAGCCCCTCGACACCCTGGACCACCTGTTGCAGGCCCCCGACCGGCCGGCCCTGCTCGACTGGCTGCGTCACCAACGTTTGGCCATTTGGCAGCACGACGTGCTGATGGTGCATGCGGGGGTGTTGCCTTCGTGAAGCGTGGCGCAAACGCTGGCTTTGGCGGCAGAAGTAGAAACCGTGTTGCGCGGCCCCGACCTGAGCCACTTTTTGCAGCAGATGTACGGCAACACGCCCGATGCTTGGAACGACGCTCTGAGCGGCGCTGACCGGCTGCGCGCCGTGGTCAACGCGCTCACGCGCTTGCGTTTTTGCACAGCCGATGGGGCGATGGAATTTGCCAGCAAAGAAGGTGCGGGTTCAGCACCTCCGGGCTTCATGCCTTGGTTTGATGTGCCCGGCCGTCAAACGGCCAATGTCACGGTGGCTTTTGGTCATTGGTCCACCTTGGGCAAACTGCAACGCCAAGATGTGTGGGCACTGGACACGGGCTGCGTTTGGGGCGGTTGCCTGAGTGCAGCCAAGCTCAAGGCCGATGGGTTGCCTGAATGGATTCAGGTGAAATGCGAGCAGGCACAAAGGCCGGGTTAGTACTCTCTCTTGAGAGTCAGGGCAGAACTGTTGGGCTTAGGGCTTTCCAGGGCGGGTCAGCTGGTACACCGCCAAGCCCAACCACTCGTGCAAGGCCACTTGCCACAGCATCACACTGCGGGCCAGTGAATACTCGGTCCATGGCGTGGCGTCGCCTGTTCTGAAGTCCACCGGGTAAGGCGTCACCTGACAGCCCACCGCCACAAACTCGGGCACAGACCGGGGCATGTGCCAGGCCGAGGTGACCAACAACCATGGCTGCTGGCACCGATCGCCCAACAACGCAGCCACCTGGCGGGCGTTTTCTCGGGTGGTGCGCGAGCCCCCTTCGAGGATCACGCGACGCATGTCCACACCCTGCTCCTCGTAAAACGCTTTCGCCAACTCAGCCTCGGTCACCCCCGTGGCCAACAAGCGCCCTTCGCCGCCCGAGAAAATCAATTGCAGCTTGTCGTGCTGCCGCATCAACCCCACCGGCGTCGACATGCGCTCGGCAGCCTCCCCCAAAGGCACCTGCCCACGGGCTTTGAAAATGCCGGGGTGTTGGGCCGCACCGCCCAAAACGATGATGCCCGCGTGACGGCTGACCGAGTCTGGGGTTGGCACTGGGTAGTGATTTTCCAGCGGGCGCAACAGTGCTTGAGGCAAGGCCTCAAACCCCAACAGCCCCAGCACCGCCAAGCCACTCCAAAGCATGCGCAAAGCAGCACGCCGCCATGTCGCCAAGAAGGTCAGCAACAAAAGCGCCACACCCCACCACACCGCCAACCAAAAGAGAGGCTGGGTGATGGCTGAAAGCAGTTTGGAGAGGATGAACACATTGACCTTTTCTAGATGCCATAACGACAAAAGAGCCATTCTGGCTCTTTTGCTACTGAATCGTGGATTGCCTCACATGAGCATTTTTACGCAGGCCCACCTCGGTTGAATTCGCTTTGCAGTTAAGCCTCTATGGATCGACCTAATGCCTTTTGCCAAGCAGTTTTCAGTGCATGTATTTTGGGGGCGGATTCTGGATTTTGACCCGCATTGCGCAGGGCTTTGCGGACAAACACAAAAAGCAACAATGCAAAACCTGTAGCAAGCGTTGCAATGACCGCGGTCAGGCTGCGTTTAGGCGCAACGTGTTTGCTGAGCAAGGTCGCTTCTTGGACCAACACACTGGCGTCCAAGCCCAGCAGTTGCCGCTCAAGTTCAATTTGAGTGTTTTGAGCTTCTTTCACCACACCCATCAGTTGGGCATAGCCCTGCGCCACAGACAAAGATTGTTCTCCGCTGGCCTTGTCTAACTTCGTCGTCAACCGTTCAGCAGCTTGCATAGCCTCTTTTTCACGGGTTTGAGCTTGGGCCAGTTGTTTTTCGAGGCGCAATTTTTCACTGCCGCGGGGCTGACTTTGCAAAAAAGTTTGCGTCAGCATGGCTTGCGTCAAGGCCTGCGCTGCCTGAGGCGTGCTGGCCTGCGCGGTCAAAGTGAGCAACTTGTCTTTGGAGTTGACACTGACTTTGATTTGCCCTTTGAGTTTGAGACGTGCTTCGTCAATCGACATCTCAGTGGTGTAGCCCAAACTGACCGCAATCGGATCCAACACCGTCGCACTTTGCATGATGCTGGCGGTGGTCTGGTCGGCGGTGATCACGGCCGTGCTTTCGTAGGTTTTAGGCCAAAAACTGGCCCCACCCAATGCCAGCACACCCACCACGAGAGGGCCGATGACCAATAAACGCAAGTTCTCAACCAGGGTCTGTAACAGGTCGAGCAGACTGATTTCGTCTTCTTCAGGATAGTGGGATATGTCGGTCATTTTGTTTTTACTTGGGGTCGATACAAATCTGCAATGGCGGTTAATGATGCCCATATTCAAGGGAACCATATCACTTTAGCATTCTGCCTCAGCCAATAACTTGCCGACTTGGTCTTTGGCAGAGAGTTTCGGTTGCAGACCTGGTGGCCAGGTGATGCCAATGCCAGGGTCGTCCCAGGCAATGCAGCGCTCGTGTTGGGGGGCGTAGTAGTCGGTGGTTTTGTACAAAAAATCTGCGCTGCCTGACAAGACCAAAAAGCCATGAGCAAAACCGGCCGGAATCCACAATTGCTTGTGGTTGTCCTCTGTCAACTCAACACCCACCCATTGGCCGAAGGTGGACGAGTTTCGGCGGATATCCACCGCCACATCGAACACCGCACCGCGCACCACGCGCACCAGCTTGCCTTGGGGTTGCTGCAATTGGTAATGCAGGCCGCGCAACACACCTTGGGCGCTGCGACTGTGGTTGTCTTGCACAAATTGCACATCCAACCCCGTGGCTTGGTTAAAGTCTTGCTGATTAAAACTTTCAAAAAAGAAACCCCGCGCGTCGCCAAAGACTTGGGGCTCAAGAATGAGCACGTCAGGTATCGCGGTGGGCGTGACGGTGTAGGACATGGGTTTACTTCAGCAAATTGAGCAGGTATTGACCGTAGCCGTTTTTGGCTAAGGGCTGCGCCAACTTTTGCAAACTTTCAGCGCTGATCCACTGTTGATGGAACGCGATTTCCTCGGGGCAAGCCACCATCAAGCCTTGGCGCTTTTGCAATGTGGCAATGAAGCCCGCGGCCTCGAGCAAACTGTCGTGCGTGCCGGTATCGAGCCAGGCATAGCCACGCCCCATGATTTCAACATTGAGCTGGTTTTGCGCAAGATAGCGCTTGTTGACATCGGTGATTTCCAACTCCCCTCTTGCTGAAGGCTGAATCGCTGCAGCAATGTCGCAGACTTGTGAGTCGTAGAAATACAAGCCGGTGACAGCGTAGTTGCTTTTGGGGGCCTTGGGTTTTTCTTCGATGCTCAAAGCGCGTTGTTGGTCATCAAAGTCCACCACGCCATAACGCTCCGGATCGGTCACGTGGTAAGCGAACACGGTGGCACCCGAGGTCTGCTCATCCGCCGCCTTGAGCAGCGGCGCAAAGTCATGGCCGTAGAAGATGTTGTCGCCCAGCACCAGTGCACTGGGCGCGTCGCCGACAAAGCCTCGCCCCAGTATGAAGGCTTGGGCCAGGCCGTCGGGGCTGGGTTGCACGCAGTAGCTGATGTTCAGGCCCCAACGAGATCCGTCGCCCAGCAGCGCATCGAAGCGCGGCGTGTCTTGCGGCGTGCTGATCAGCAGGATGTCGCGG
>JACCDS011669327.1_pt1 | contig 14589 bp, 14 predicted proteins | sample 7446441 | NCBI WGS metagenome assembly JACCDS01 (sample SAMN15323445, study PRJNA562643) | freshwater metagenome | isolation source: river surface water | place: USA:Blue River Watershed | collected 2017-08-17 | reverse complement strand
CTGGCAAATATGACAACCAATGGTATCGCAAGCTGATTTCCGCATTAAAAGCAGATCCGGATGCGCGCAATATTTCCTTCTTGCTTACCTGGCGCAATGCACCGGAAGGTGTTCCCGGGCCAGACGGTAAAAACGTTCCCCATTACTGGGTGCCTGCCAACCGCGAAGAAAATATTCAAAACGGTACACTGGAAGACTTCCGCGAGTTTTACCGCGATGATTTCACCGCGTTTAATCGTGATATTTCCAATGTATATTCCATTGAGACCATTGCCAAATAAATGATGGTTTACCGCGCTATAGCTGCTGTAGCAACCGCTTCGGTGTGAGGCAGGTATGGCGCGTTATGATTAAATAATTCCAATTGCACAAAATGATTGTGCTCGCGTAAATCAATAAACCTTACTCCCACACCGAGCAACCGCACGGGTTGTTCTTTACGGTGATAGGCTTCGCTGCACAAGTCGATAAACTCATTTAGTTGAACGCCGGTAGCGCTGCGCTCAATAGTGGTGATACTGAAGTCGGAAAATTTGATTTTTACAAACAACTTTACGATTTTGTAATCCTCATCCACACGGCGTAACCGAATGGCGAGTTGTTGGCTGAGTGTTGGCAGTTCGTGTAGACACTGTGGCAGGCTTTGTAAATCTTGCGCGAAGGTATTTTCAACGCTGAGCGATTTACGGCGTCGGTCTACGGTTAATTCACGTTCATCTATCCCGCGGCTTAATTTATAAAGGCGTGAACCCATTTGGCCAAAGCGCTGCGAAAGTTCAAATACCGACAATTTTTGTAAGTCGGCGCAGGTAAAAATATTCAGTTCAGCCAATTTTGCCGCCATGGCTTTACCTACACCAAAAATCTTTTTGACTGGCAACTGCGCGACAAAGTTATCCACTTGCGCGGGCGTAATCACATATTGGCCGTTGGGTTTATTCCAATCGCTGGCGATTTTGGCAAGAAATTTATTGGGCGCTATGCCAGCAGAGACCGTGATACCAATTTCCCGGTGAATGCGGGTGCGAATCTCCTGAGCGATACGGGTGGCGCTGCCTTGATGATGTTTGCTATCGCTCACATCCAGAAACGCCTCATCCAGCGAGAGAGGTTCAACCAAGTCGGTATAGTCATAAAAGATGGCGCGCATCTGCAGGGAGGCGTCCCTATAGGCTTCCATGCGATGGGGCAGAATTAATAAGTCAGGGCAGAGGCGCTTGGCGGTGCTGGAGGGCATGGCAGAGTGCACACCAAAGCGGCGCGCCTCGTAGTTGCAGGTTGAGATAACCCCGCGTCGGTCACTGCTACCGCCCACAGCAATCGGACGCTTGGCAAGGCTTGGGTCATCGCGCATTTCTATAGCAGCAAAGAAGCAGTCGGCATCGCAGTGGATAATCTTGCGCATGATGGATAAGCAATCGGGTTGTTGTTCCAAGATATAATACTGTATTTAAATACAGTATTGGGTGTGTGTCATCTTTTTTCATCAGTGAATCTATCTTTCGGTGTGGTACGTGGTCGTAAATTTAGGTTAACTTGTATGACAATAAGACCTTTAAGCCTTTATCCTCACTGGTCAGGTATTCAATAGACGACTGCTACAGTAAATAACAACAAACAGGAGACATCCATGAGAATGATTAAACCATTGGTAATGGCGCTGGGGCTGAGCATGAGCTTCGGGGCATTTGCCGATACACAAATCAAGATCGATGCCAGCAAAACCGGGCCGGTCATCAATAAAAACATCTACAGCCAATTTACCGAGCACCTTGGTCGCGGCATCTATGAAGGTCTGTGGGTTGGCCCTGAATCCAGCATTCCTAATACCAGAGGCTGGCGCAACGACGTGCTGGCCGCATTGAAAGAGATTCAAGTGCCCTTATTGCGTTGGCCAGGTGGCTGCTTTGCTGATGAATATCACTGGCGCGATGGCATTGGCCCACGCGATCAACGTATGGTGCGCGTGAACACCAACTGGGGTGGTGTACTGGAAGATAACGCCGTAGGCACCCACGAGTTTTTTGATCTGGTAGAAATCCTCGGTGCTGAAGCCTACGTCAACGGCAACTTAGGTACTGGTACCCCGCAAGAAATGGCGGAGTGGCTGGAGTATATGACTTCAGACAGTAAATCTACCCTCGCTGAGCTGCGCCGTAAAAATGGTCGCGATAAGCCTTTCCGCGTGCATTATTTTGCGATTGGTAACGAAGCCTGGGGTTGCGGCGGCAATATGACGCCTGAGGTTTACACCAACCTCTACAAGCAATACGCCAGCTTCCTGAAAACACCCAAGGACAATACGCCAATCCTAATTGCCAGCGGTGGTCACACTGAAGATACTGAATGGGCCGATCACCTTACCAAAAACGTGAAGCCCAATTGGGCCTTGCGTATGGATGCGGTGAGCTTCCATTACTACACCTTGCCTACTGGAAGTTGGGAGAAAAAAGGTGCAGCGCTCGGCTTCCCAGAAGCAGAGTGGATGTCCACCATGGTGAACACCTTGAAAATGGATCAATTCATCATTAACAACAAAAAGGTGATGGACAAAAACGATCCAGAGAAAAAAGTGGGCTTCTATGTGGACGAGTGGGGCACATGGTATGACGTAACCGGCGATGATGATCCTGGTTTCTTGTATCAGCAAAACACTATCCGCGATGCCATTGTGACCGCACTTAACTTCAATATTTTCCACAAACATGCTGACCGTGTGCACATGAGTATCATTGCGCAAATGGTAAACGTATTGCAGGCAATGATTTTGACGGATAAAGAGAAGATGATTCTTACTCCGACTTATCATGTCTTCAATATGTATAAGCCATTCCAGGATGCAACCAGCATTGCGATTGATTTGAAGAAAGTGCCCACCTATAAATTAGGTAAAGCATCGGTACCCTCGGTAAGTGCAACTGCAGCGCGCGCGAAAGACGGCAAGGTGTATATCGCTTTGGTAAACGCCAACCCGAACGCAGCTGAAACTGTGGATATCAGCCTCGCAGGTGTCACCGTGAATGGAGTTAAAGGCCAGGTGCTCACCGCCCCTGAAATGGATAGCCACAACACCTTCGCTGAACCAGAGAAGGTAAAACCTGCTCCATTTGAAGCTAAAGCCAATGCTGGAAAACTGGCAATTGAAATTCCTGCCAAAGGCGTGATTGTTGTTGCGGTAGAGTAATAGCTGTTGCGATAAACGAAAAAGGGGCGCATTTACTGCGCCCCTTTTTCATTTTTTTAATTTTCTATTTCATTAACGCTTTAAATGTTTACTCTCTGTAATTTTTCACGTTGGTTGATGTGAAAAATTAAAATAAATCCTCAATCGATAAATAGCGCTCACCGGTGTCGTAACTGAAAATAATTACACGGCTGCCGGGTTTCATGTCGGCTTGTTGTTGGGCAACAGCAGCAAGGGTAGCGCCGGAGGAGATACCGATAAAAATCCCTTCTTTTAAGGCGCATTGGCGAGTCATGTCAAATGCGGCTTCTTCGCTGACAAGGATGGTGCCATCAAGCGTATCTTTGTTCAGTACCTGAGGGATAAATCCGGCACCAATTCCCTGCAGGCGATGCAAACCTTTTTGGCCGCCGCTGATAACAGGGGATTTTTCCGGCTCGACCGCAAAGGTTTTTAACTGCGGAAACTTTTCTTTTAACACTTCGCTGCAACCGGTGATGTGGCCGCCAGTGCCGACACCGGTAATCATGTAATCAATACCCTCGGGGAAATCGGCGAGGATTTCTTGCGCAGTGGTGTTGCGATGAACTTCCACATTAGCGGGGTTATTGAACTGTTGTGGCATCCAGCTGTTGGGGTTTTCAGCGAGCAATTCATTGGCTTTGGCGATACAGCCACCCATGCCCAGCTCTTTGGGGGTGAGCACCAATTCTGCGCCCAGCGCTTTCATATTTTTGCGGCGCTCGACCGACATGGATTCAGGCATGGTGAGAATTAATTTGTAGCCTTTTACGGCACATACCAAGGCGAGGCCAATGCCGGTATTGCCGGAGGTGGGTTCGATGATGACGGTGTCTTTGTTAATCAGGCCTTTGGCTTCGGCATCTTCAATCATCGCCAGGGCAATACGGTCTTTAATGCTGCTGCCGGGATTAAAGCGCTCGACTTTCATCCAGACTTCAATATCGCTGCGGAACAAATGATTGATGCGAACATGTGGGGTGTTGCCAATGGTTTGCAAAATATTATCGAATTTCATAAATATCCCTGTGCAGTGGGGCTTGCGGGTGCAAGCGGTGAAATGACAGGGGCACAGTGTAACCAATACGCGCAATAAAAAAAGCCGCTATCAGCATGGCTGGTAGCGGCTTGTGCGATAAACCGGAAGTGCTTAGGTGCGGCGACTGCGACGAATTGCCACCAGCGCTAACAATCCGAAAACCAACAGCAACAAGGTTGCTGGCTCAGACACTTCAACAGTAGTTGGCGGTGTTGTGGGGGTAGGCGGGTCTATGGGCGGAACAAAAAATCCATCCCACAAATTGGCCTGTGCACCCCATCCGCCGGTCCAGGATTTGGCAATAACCTGACCGCTCAAGTCACCTTGCAAGAAGGTGAAGTCGGCATTAGGAGCGAGGATATTGCCTTTAATACCGCCGCTGAAGGTAATGGTTTCCGCTTCAAAGAAGTTGAACAGAATATTGCTGGCCGACATATCCAGTGCATTAAAACTTTCGCGCTGGCCATAGTTGAGCGAGTCAAAATTAATATTTTTGCCGCTGACGTTGATGATCAAGGTGTCGTTCTTATCCAGACCAGTAGCGGTCAAGTCGGTCGCACTTGCCAGCATTTGGCCGGTGATATTGGCGACATAAACGTCATTGCTCGCGCTGCCATCCAAAATCAACCAGTTGTTGTATTTAAACTCCACGCCACCGGTGTTGGATTGCCCTGCCAAGGTTTGCGACAGGTTGGTGAATTGTTTAAAGGCAGCATCAAAATCGATAGGCTTGCCTTTGGTAGTCGTACCCAGCACGGCGTTTTTGCTGGAGCCCTGGGTGAGTTCGCCGCCCAGGATCAGATTGCCTTTGACATTGCCCCAAGCCCATTGGGTAGTCGTCAGGTTGCCGCCTACCACTAACACATCGGCGTATTTGCCCGGATCAGTCCAAAATTGTATGCCGTCGCGGCGGGTGCCAGGTTCGTAATTCACGGCCACATCGTACTGGCCGATATTGGCGTTACCGCCAATGGCGATCTTGCCTTGGGAGTCTGCACCCGGTTGGGTGAAGTTCTCTTTGATAAAAAGGTTGTAGCCTGTTGCTGGCCCCAGGTCGATGTTGATAGCAGCGGCATGGGTAGAGATGAGTAAGGCTAAAACAGCAGAAACATGCTTGAGCATAAGTGCGAACCGGTTCACAGAAATGATGTGTTGAAGTCTAGGTTGAATTATGTGCAATCACAAGCTTTGGACTATAAAAATTTCTGTGGTTACGCACATAGGTTATAAGCAGGCCGCCATTTCAGCAAAATGGTGGGTTGTTGGGTATAAGCCGGTCAATTTGGTATTAATCCAGCCGTTTCTTAAAACGAGTCGCGGCGGCGATCACCCCAAGCACGGTAAATCCGATCAGCCACCACAAATCCGGCTGCAAATCTTCCAGCGTCGCGCCGCGTAACACAATGGCGCGCACCATGCGGATAAAGTGGGTCGCCGGCAGCGCTTCCGCAATCCATTGCGCCGCGTCTGGCATGCCCTCGTAGGGGAACATAAAGCCGGACAGTAGTATCGATGGAATCAGCAGAAACACCGTGAGTTGCATCGCCTGCAGCTGGGTTTTGGCGATGGTGGATACCAGTAGGCCAAGCGTGAGGCTGGCGCTGATAAAGGCGAAGACGCCGAGCACCAGTTGATCCAATCGCCCGTTGATCGGCACATCAAAAATCACATGACCGAGGCCGAGAATAATGGCCACTTGAATCAGGCCGACAAAAATATAGGGCACGATTTTGCCGATCATAATCTCGCTGGAGCGCACCGGCGTAGTGATCAGCAATTCCAGGTTGCCGCGCTCGCGCTCGCGTACCAGCGCCGCCGAGGTGAACATCACCATGGTCATGGTGAGCACAATCGCCACCAAGCCCGGGACAATATTCACCGCCGAGCGTCGCTCCGGGTTGAAAAACAGCGCGATTTCAAAGGTGTTTTTGCGCGCGATGGGTTGCGCCTCAAAGCCGCTGGCAAAGGGCATTTGTTGCAGGGCGAGCAGGGCGTTGCTGACCATGGTGTCGGAGCCGTCGATCAGCCATTGGGCGATAGGGCGCTGGTCTTGCAAGCGCTGGCCAAAATCCTCAGGGATTACCAACACCGCATGCACATGGCCACGGCGGATCGCATCTTCCGCCAGCGCGGGCGTTTGATAGGTTTCGGTAAAGCTCACCACTTGGGTAGCAGTAAGGTCGCTTATCAGTGCGCGCGCCGTTTGTGTGTGGCTTAAGTCCACCACGCCCACTGGCAAGTCGCGCACATTGGTGTTGATCGCAAAACCAAACAGCAACAGTTGGATGAGTGGCACCATCACAATCATGCCAAAGGTGGGGCGGTCGCGCGTTAATTGGCGTAGCTCTTTGAAGATGATCGCGCCGATTCGCTGTAGGCTTTGGCCAAAGGCGTTAACCGCCGTTGCTTTCCTGGTCGGGGCACTCATTGTCGCGCTCCCTGTCCGGCGGCGTTGCTGCCGGTGCAATGCACAAATACATCTTCCAAGCTTGGGCGTACGCTGTGGATCTGGCGATTGACGACCAGCGTCGGGTGAATCGTGCGCAGCCAGTTTTCCGGGTCGTTGATTGCTTCGGTAATCAATACCCGCAAATGCGTGCCCTGTTGTGCGGTGGAGACGACTTCTGGCAGTTCACCCAATTGCTGTTTAAGCAGGCGCAAATTCTCGCCGTCGATCTCAACCACCTTGGCTCCCAGCTCGCGCATGAGTTGTGCGGGCGAGCCATCGGCGCGTTTTACTCCGCCCTCCATAATCGCCAAGCCGTGGCAGCGTTCGGCTTCATCCATGTAATGAGTGGAAACCAAAATAGTGGTGCCGCCATCGCAAAGGTCGAATAATTTTTCCCAAAAATCGCGCCGGTTTTCCGGGTCTACGGCGGAGGTGGGTTCATCCAGAATCAGCAGTTCCGGTTTGTGCAGTGTCGCTGCTGCCAACGCCAGGCGCTGGCGCTGGCCGCCGCTGAGTGCACCGGCAAGGCGGGTTTTGCGTTCATCCAGTTGATAGCGGCTGAGCTGGCTGTCGATCAGCTGTTTTACGCTGCGGCTCTCGATGTTGTAGATCTGCGCCATAAAGCGCAGGTTTTCCTGCACGGTTAAATCGTCGTAGAGGGAAAACTTTTGTGTCATATAGCCGAGGCGACGGCGCAGTAATTCGGCTTGTTCGGGAATGTCCATCCCCAACACACGCACGCTGCCTGCACTCGGTGTGAGCAGGCCGGTGATCAAGCGCATGCTGGTGGATTTGCCGCAGCCATTGGGGCCGAGAAATCCGTAAATGGTTTTGTGGGGGATACGTAAATCCAGCTGGTCTACGGCGACAAAATCGCCAAAGCGGCGGGTCATGCCGCGTGTTTCTATCGCCCAGTCCGGCTCCTTATTGAATAGGGGATCAGTCATGGGGCAGCTCAACCTGTACCGGTAAACCGCTGGGTAAATTGGCAGCCGAGTCGGGCAGTTGCACTTCCGCCAAATAGACAAGGCGGGCGCGATCGGTGGAGTTGAGTGCGAAGTAGGGCGTAAAGGCCGCATCTTGCGAGATCCAGCGCAGCTTGCCGGTTTGTGGCTGATCCAGTCCATCAACATGGATTACCAGTTCCTGTCCCGTATGGATTTTCACGCGATGGGTTTCGGGAATATACACCCGTGCATAGGGCGCGTTTTTATCGAGCAGGGTTGCGACAGCTTCGCCAATACTCGTGCGTTCACCCAGGTGTTTAGGCAGGTGATCCAGCCGCGCATCGCTGGTGGCGCGAATGCTCAGTTCGCTCAAATTGTATTGCTCCAATGCCAGCGCGGCTTTGGCGAGCGCGACTTGCGCTTCGGCTTGCTGCAAATCTTCCTCGCGGGTGCCGTTGGTGAGCAGCAATAGGTTTTCGTGGGATTTCTCCAGATTGGCTTGCGCTGAATCGCGTTTGGCGCGGGCGCTATCCAGCTCAGCGGCTCCGGCAAGTTTTTTACTCACCAATGTTTCAGCGCGGGCAAAGGTTTTTTGCGCTTCTACCAATTGGGCTTCGGCACCTTTGACTTGCGAGCGTGCTGCCGCAATATCTTCAGTGCGTGCACCGTTTTGTAATTTGGTGAGGTTGGCCTGGGCGCTAGCGAGGTTGGCATCGGCCTTGGCGACCAGCGCTTGCTGGCGGCGATCATCGAGTTGCAACAATAAATCGCCCGCTTTCACATCGCTGCCCTCGGCAAGCGGTAATTGGGTGATGATTTCCGCAGCAGTGGCTTTAAGCACTATACGGTCGCGCTCCAGGGTGCCGAGCGCGATGTTGGCGTTGTGGTCGCTGCAGGCGATGAGCTGCACCCCGAGCGCCAGCAACAGGCTGCAACGAAAGGCATCAAACAGAACTGATTTCATAAACGGATCCCTGAGCTATGGACAAGGCTGAGTGTGACAGAAAGAGCACTTAAAAATAGTTAACACTTATAGGCCGCTGTTTGCCATTCGGCAAGATAGAGCCACGCTGGCTTTTGTGTCAGAATCCCCCCGGTTTTTCATGTATTAATGTTCATCTATACACCTTAGGGAAATTCCTATGCTTGCGACAACACTCTCATCACTGAATGGCATTCCGCCTTTTCTCGCCTATTTTGCCGTGGCGATAGCATTAGTCCTGATTTTTGTGCGTATTTACACCTGGGTGACGCCACAAGACGAGTTGACCTTGATCCGCGCCAATAACCCGGCGGCAGCCCTTGCTTTTGGTGGTGCGCTCATTGGTTTTGCTTTGCCACTGTCCAGCGCAATTACCAATTCACTGTCGCTGCTCGATTGCGCTGTATGGGGCGCTGTGGCGTTGATTGTACAAGTGCTGACCTTTGTGGTGTTGCGTGTTGCCATTAAACAATTGCCCGAGCGTATTAATCAGGGCGAAATTGCGACGGGTATTTTTGCCGCCGCTGCCGCTATTGCTGTGGGCATGATCAACGCCGCATGTATGAGTTATTAATTTTTTGCAGGACAAATGCTTATGAAACAGGCTAAAAAAGTGTCGTTGAAGCGCAGTAAAAAAGCTGCATTGGTATTAATGGTTCCTGTTGCCACACTGCTGCTTGCCGGTTGCGGTGAAGAGAGTCAGCAGGCGATGGTGTTCAGTGACCCGAGTGAGTGCAGTGCTGCCGGGTTAAATGATACGGCGCAATGCAATGCTGATTACGCTACTGCCCAAGCATTGCATCCGCAGGTCGCGCCAAAATATTTAAACAAACAAGAATGCGAAGTGGATTTTGGTGCGGGCAATTGCGAAACCGCACCGCAGCAAACCACATCGGGCGGCAGTGTGTTTATGCCGATGATGATGGGCTATCTCGCCGGGCAAATGATGAATCGCGGCGGCAGTAATTTTCAACAGCCTGCGGCGGCGGGTGCCGGTGGTTCAACGGTGCCTACGCAACCGCTGTATAAATCGCGCGATGATCGCGGCACTTTCCGCACCGCAACTAATACACCTGTTGCCAAAACCATTGGCCCAATCACCCTCAAGCCGTCACAAGTAAAACCGCAAGTAGGCCAAGTGGTACGTCGCGGTGGTTTCGGCCAGCAAGCAGCTGCGCGCAATAGTTTTGGTGGCTAATCCATGAAACGCATCAGTGTTGCCGAGCGCGCCAATTGGCGCGCTTATGCCGAAGAAGTGGGATTTAATTTTCACACCTTTGACGGCGAACCCTATTGGGATGAAACCGCCTATTACCAATTCAGTTTGCAACAAATTGAAGAGGACCTGGAAACGCCTACCGAAGAACTGCACCAGATGGTTATGGACATGGTGGGCGATATTACCCGCAGCGAGGAAATGCTTACGCTGCTGAATATCCCCCGCGAGTTCTGGAGTTATATCTGGAATTCCTGGAACAAGGGCGAGCCGCATTTGTATGGCCGCATGGATTTGGTTTACAACGGTTTTGGCCCTGCAAAATTACTCGAATTAAATTACGACACGCCCACCTCGTTATTTGAAACCGGATTTTTCCAATGGGTCTGGTTGGAAGATCAAATTAAAAATGGTGTGTTGCCCGACAGTGCTGATCAATTCAATTCCCTGCACGACAAAATTGAACAAGCCTTTGCACACTTGAATTTGCCTCAACCGTTTTATTTCAGCAGCGTGCGCGACAATGCAGAAGACAAGGGCACGGTTGATTATTTGATGGACATCGCCGCGCAGGCAGGGGTAGATGTACGTTATATCGCGCTGGAAGATATTGGCGAACTGCACGATCAATTTGTTGATATGGATAATCAAGCGATCAAAGGCTTATTCAAATTGTACCCTTGGGAATTTATGGTGCAGGAAGATTTTGCCAAAACCATCATGGCAGCCAACACCCAAATGCTTGAGCCTGCCTGGAAAATGCTGTTATCCAACAAAGGTATTTTGCCGCTCTTGTGGGCGCGCTATCCCAATCACCCGAATTTATTACCCGCCTTTTTTGAAACTGCCAGCAGTGAACCATTGAGTGCAGGTTGGGTGCGTAAGCCGCTGTTATCGCGCGAAGGTGCGAACGTGGATTTAGTGACGGTAAGTGGTGAAAAAATCTCTGCAGCAGGCCCATACGATGATGGCCGCTATGTGCGTCAAGCATTGCATGCACTACCAAAATTTCGCGATGAATACCGCAACGCAGATACCTACACCATGCTGGGTAGTTGGGTTGTTGGTGATAGTGCGGCGGGCATTTGTATTCGTGAAGATGCAACCTTGATCACTAAAGACAGTTCACGTTTTTTGCCGCATATTATTTTGGATTAAACGGTATTAGCCCCCCAAAAAAACAAAAAAGGCTGCAAACGCGAGAGTTTGCAGCCTTTTTTGCTGTTAATCACAACAGTCTTTATCCCGCTGAGACATTGGTCACTATGGTAATCATGACCCCGGCGGCAATGGCTGAGCCTATGACCCCGGCTACGTTTGGCCCCATCGCATGCATCAACAAATAGTTTTGCGGATTCGCCTGCAATCCAAGTTTGTTGGAAACGCGGGCGGCCATGGGCACAGCGGAAACGCCAGCGGAGCCAATCAGCGGATTAATTTTGTTTTTGCTGAACACATTCATTAATTTCGCCATCAACACACCAGCGGCAGTGCCAATACCAAAAGCGACAATACCCAGCGCGAGAATGCCCAGGGTTTTAGGGTCGAGGAATTTATCTGCCGCCAGTTTGGAACCCACTGCCAAGCCCAGGAAGATGGTGGTGATATTGATCAATGCGTTTTGGGCGGTATCCGAGAGACGATCAACCACGCCCGATTCACGCATCAGGTTGCCCAGGCAAAAGGCGCCCAGCAGCGGAGTGGCGTCGGGTAGAATTAAACCAACCAGTGCCAGCATTACAATCGGGAAAATGATTTTTTCGCGTTTGCTCACCGTGCGCAGTTGTTGCATCACAATTCCGCGTTCGGCTTGGGTCGTGAGCAGGCGCATGATGGGTGGTTGGATCAGTGGCACCAGCGCCATATAGCTGTAGGCGGCAACGGCAATGGCACCCAGTAAATCGGGCGCCAGTTTGCTTGCAACATAAATCGCCGTCGGGCCATCGGCGCCACCGATAATGCCAATCGCGGCGGCATCGGCGAGGGAGAAATCCATACCGAAATAACTCAGCCCTATAGCGCCCAATACCGTAGCGAAAATCCCAAACTGCGCTGCTGCGCCAAGCAGGAGTGTTCTGGGGTTGGCAAGCAGCGGGCCAAAATCGGTCATGGCGCCAACGCCAATAAAAATCACCAAGGGAGCAATACCACTGGCAATAGCGACTTTATAAAAGGTGTAGAGCATCCCGTCGTTGTAGCCAGCGGCTTGCGCTGTGTGCAATGCCGTTTGGTACAGTTCGGGGTCACCGCTGCCAAGGGTTTTGTAGATGACGGCATCGGCGGTGTCTGCACTGAGCCCTGCCAGTTGCGCCAGCGCCGCGCCTATTTCCGGTGTGCCATTGTGCAGCGCGTGCTCGATGGCGGAGAAGGCTAGCCCGGCGGCGGGCAGGTTGGCGAGTAATCCCCCAAAACCTATGGGCACCAGCAACATTGGCTCAAAGCCTTTGCGAATGGCGAGGAATAGCAGCAGCAAGCATATGCCGATCATAATCAGCTGACCGGATTGCATGTGGTAGATGCCAGTGGATTGCCAGAGTCGTAACAGGGTATCCATTCGTTATGCCCCCGCAATTGCAAGCAGGGTTTTGCCAACGACAACGGAATCGCCGGTTTTGACGTCAATACTGGTGATGGTGCCGCTGCAGGGCGCGCTGATTTGGGTTTCCATCTTCATGGCTTCCAGCAGCAGTAATACATCGCCTTCTTGTACTTCATCGCCAACATTCACCGCAATTTTGATGATATTGCCTGCCAGCGGTGCCGGTACTTGCCGCGCTTCGCTAGTGGGCGCGGGTTTTGCTGCAACACTGCCACCTTGTAATGGCTTGATGCCGGTGAGGTCGCCGCCGTTGTTCACACTGACGGTGTATTTTTTACCGTCTACTTCCACGGTATAAATTTCTTCACCGGCGTCGTTAGTCACTACCGACGACTCTTTACCCGTTGGCGCTGGCTCAAAGGCGGTAGGGTTGTGGCGATGCTCCAGGAAGCGCAGGCCGATTTGCGGGAACAAGGCGTAGGTGAGCACATCGTCCAGTGCTCCTTCGCCGGTGCGCAGGGTGATATTGCGCAATGCGGCTTCTTTCTCCAGCGCGGAGGTCAACTGCGCCAGCTCTGGCGCAAGGTTGTCTGCCGGGCGACAGGTAATGGGCTGTTCGCCATCCTGTAACACTTTTGCTTGCAGCTCGGCGTTCATCGGCGCAGGTGTTGAACCGTATTCACCGCGCAGTACCCCGGCGGTTTCTTTGGAGATATTTTTGTAGCGTTCGCCACTCAATACATTCAGGACTGCCTGGGTGCCCACAATTTGCGAGGTGGGTGTCACCAGCGGAATAAAGCCCAGGTCTTCACGTACACGGGGAATTTCGGCGAGCACTTCATCAAACCGGTCAATAGCACCTTGCTCGCGCAATTGGCTTTCCATATTGGTGAGCATGCCACCGGGCACTTGGGCGATCAGGATGCGAGCATCCACACCCTTTAAGGAGCCTTCAAATTTCGCGTATTTTTTGCGAATTTCACGGAAGTAGGTGGCGATTTCTTCCAGTAGTACCAAGTCCAGTTTGGTATCGCGATTGGTGCCTTCCAGGGTGGCGACCAGGGTTTCGGTCGGGCTGTGGCCATAGGTCATGGACATGGATGAAATGGCGGTATCCACATTATCGATACCGGCTTCCACGCATTTCAAAATGGTGGCGTGCGCTAAACCGGTGGTGGCGTGACACTGCATGTGGATGGGAATATCGCACTCCGCTTTCAAGCGTTTGACCAGCTTGAAACCATCGTAGGGTTTGAGTAGGCCTGCCATGTCTTTGATGCAAATGGAGTCTGCACCCATATCTTCAATTTGCTTGGCTTGGGCGATCCAGCCATCCAGGTTATGCACCGGACTCAGGGTGTAAGAGAGTGTTCCCTGCGCATGTTTGCCGTGGCGCTTGACGGCTTTCATGGCGATTTCGATATTGCGCATATCGTTCATCGCATCAAATACACGGAATACATCCACACCGCTGGTGGCGGCGCGCTCTACAAAGGCCTCTACAACATCATCGGCATAGTGGCGATAGCCCAGCAGATTCTGGCCGCGCAATAGCATTTGCTGCGGGGTTTTAGGCATGGCCTTTTTCAGTTCGCGGATGCGATCCCAAGGGTCTTCACCCAGGTAGCGAATACAGGCATCAAAGGTGGCGCCGCCCCAGGACTCCAGCGACCAAAACCCCACGCTGTCCAGCTTGGCGGCAATGGGCAGCATGTCGTCCAAACGCAAGCGCGTGGCAAAGAGTGATTGGTGCGCATCGCGCAGTACTACATCAGTAATTCCCAGAGGGTTATTGTTATTGATCATGCAAAGAACTCCTGAATCAGCCGCGCGACTGCTTGTCGCGATGTTGATGAATGGCAGCCTGAATAACGGCGAGGGTAGTTGGATCTAGAGCGTCGGTGGCGGGTTTGCGCTTGATATTGGGCGTTTCTTCGATGACCGTTTCCGGAAAAAAGGTCTCCACAAAACGTGACATCATATTGACGGCGATGACCAGCAGGACAAGAAACACAAACACTGTGCCCATGCCAAAAATCAATAAATCGAGCGCTTGTTCAAATAGCGTCGCTTGCATAAAAACTAACTCCTCGTTGTGCGTACCAGTAGCAAAAAATGCCGCTATTGGTCTGGGAATTTGGCGGATCGCCAAGAATATCGTGCGCCTAGTTATAGTGATCTATTCGTGTGTAGCGCTGCCGATTAAAGGGGG
>JACCDS010571284.1_pt1 | contig 14592 bp, 14 predicted proteins | sample 7446441 | NCBI WGS metagenome assembly JACCDS01 (sample SAMN15323445, study PRJNA562643) | freshwater metagenome | isolation source: river surface water | place: USA:Blue River Watershed | collected 2017-08-17 | reverse complement strand
GCGAGGACTGGCCCGGCCACGAGCTGCAGATGCTGCCGCTGGCCGTGCACGTGCTGCTCACGCCCTTCGGCGATGACCCGCGCCAGCGCCCGCTCAACCTCATCGGGCGCATCCGCGCCAACGAGCACCGCGATCTGCCGCCGGCGCGCCAGTCTTCGCCGCCTGCCACGGTGACGCCCCCTGCCCTGCTGCCCGGAGGACTCTGACATGCGCCAGCAGCGTGGGTCTGTCATCCTGATCGTGCTCTGGACATCTATCGTTCTGACAGCACTGGTGACTGTCATGGCCGCCAGGGTACAGCTCTCCGCCCGAACAGCCATTCACAATCAGGAGGAGGTCTACGACGCGGCAGCAGTGGCGGAGGCCATGCACTTTGCCGAAATGGAGCTGATGCTGGAGCAAATGCGGCCGCCGCTTGACGAAGTTCCGCTGACGGATGATCTGGGCAATGTGCGACTGCCTGCCTATCGCTTCAATGGCAAGCCTCTAACCCTGCACTACCCGGCCGGCGAGGACATGGTGGTGCGCATTTACGATCATGCGGGCAAGATCAATTTAAACCGGCTGGAGGACCGGCGCATGCTGTTATTGTTGCAGCACTGGCTGGGGCCGGAAGCAGACCCGCGTCAGGCGGACGAGTTGCTTGCGGCCTGGCGTGACTGGCGTGATGTCGATGGGTTTGCCAGCCCGAATGGGGCGGATTCGGACTATTACGAAGCACTTGAGGTGCCGTATACCCCCCGTAATTTCCTTGAGCTGGAGACCGTGGAGGATCTACGGCTGATCCGAGGCTTTGACGAGTTGCTCAAAGGCGTGAATCTGGAGGCTGCCTTCACGGTTTACGGTACAACCGAAACAGTCAATTTGAACCTTGCTACGCGGGAAGCGATGCGCCTGCTGCCCGGGCTCAATGAGCCGCTTATCGACGAGATTCTGACATACCGAGAAACGCGAGACTTCAACAGTCGCAACGATGTGGGAGCGATTGTGCCTTTGGAGAACTTCGTCGAGCTTTCCAACTGGATTGGCAATCTCACCTCTTCCTATTTTTCCGTCTACGCTTACCCGCGAGCTTCGACGGCGCGCCTGCAGGACAGCGCCCCATCAGACGAACCCATTGCGACGCTGCAAGCGCCGCAGGAGTCTGTGCAGGAGTCCTACATGGAGATCCTGCAGATTCGCAATCTCGGCTATCGCCCCGCCGTGCACCAGGTCAACCCACACGCCTTGCTGCCCGAAACCACGGCGCCATCCTCATTGCGAGAATGATGTGTCCCGAGTAGTGTCAGGCCGCTGGTAACGCAGGCTGGTGTCCACCTCTGGCGTTGCTGCCGGGGGCGGCGGGGCGTTGCGTTCAGCGTCAGCCTGGGCTATGGCCTCGAGAAAGCGGGCTTGCTCGAGAGTGATCAAGGCCTCGAGCTGCTCGCGGAATTGCATCAGCTCCCGCGCTGGCACGGTGGACTCTCGCAGCGCTTGCTGCTGATTTTCAAACCCTCGAAGCGCCTCTATGACATTGGCCGCCAGCGCTTCCTGTTCTGTAATGCCGGCGCGTACGCCCCCTTCGATGGCGGATTGCAGATTCACGAGAGACTGCTCCACCGCCGCAGTAGCCGTCGCGCCCTGAGCGGTGATCTCCGCGAGGCCATCCGCCAGCGTGTCGGTCTGGCTTTCAGTCACAAGCTGCATGCGTTCCATACTTGTGTTGAGTAAAGAGATCGATTGATTCAATTGCTCGAACGTCACGAGTCCACTGTTCACCTCCGACAAGCGCCCGGCAAGCGCCAAGGACAATGCGTTCATGCTGTTGACTTGTTTCGAATAGTTGAAGCCTGCCACCAGCATCATCGTCAGAGCCAGAAAAACGGCGCCAAGACTGCCCAAGAGAGTCATCTGCACCAGTTTGTTCTTCTTGACGAGGAGCATGTCGTAGCGACGGATGTTCAGATCAGTTTCTTTTACCTTGTTTTCCAATGTGTTTGTCATGCGCTGGAACTGTGAAGAGAGACTTAGCAGGGTTTCCGACATCTTCAGCACGCCCGGCACAAGATTCTTCAAATAGGTTTCGATCTCGGAAAGATCGACGTCCTGCACTTTCTCCGCGTTTGCACTGGCCGGCTCAGTGTCAGCAATGGTCCTGTTCGTGGTGTCATCGTTGGCGTCGACCGAGATGTTCACATCGTCGCCCACCAAGGCTTCCGGAAGCGCGTCGGTGTCCGGCGCAGACTGGTTTTTATCAACCATGGCTTAGTCCCTTTTTTCAAGTTGTGCTTCCAGCGCCTGCACGCCACTTTCAAGGCTGGCAATGCGCTGGTTAATCTTGTTGATGAAGGCAAGATCCGGCTTCAACGTTCGGACTCGCAATTGATTGACCAGGAAAAGACTGGTTTCTACAGCAGTGTCCTGCTCGAGAGGTTGCAACGCGATGGTGACCACGCCCACGTCATCCAGGGATTCCCCGATGTATGGCTCCCGCCGCTCGTTGCTGTCTCCTGCGGCTTGGCTGCCGGATGATGCCTTGAATTTGCCTTTGCGATTGAACACGTCTTGTTGTCTGCTCATCGTGGAACATCCTCCTGATTCAGGACAGGGCGATGAAACCGAGGTCGTCCCGTGCCTAGAAGAGTTTATCGGCTGTAGGTGTCCGCAGCTTTAATGCTTGGCTATGCTCTTACGAATGATATTCTGTCTTCAACGTCTGTAGTACCCTTCTCGGAAGAGGCCAACATTCGGAGAGGTTCCTGATGTCACACATGATGCGAAGACTAGCAATTCTTGTCAGTGCTCTAGTTCTATCGATGGATCCTGTGGCTGTTGCCCAGCAGGAAAATTTCGAAGCAGGGCTTGCTGCCAAAAACAGGGGCCACTACGCCACGGCCCTGCGAGCATGGATGCCTCTGGCACAAAGTGGCATGGCTTCTGCGCAGAACAACATCGGTCACATGCATGAAGAAGGCCTGGGAGTTGTTCAGAACTACACCGAGGCGATGCGCTGGTATCGCTTGGCGGCGGACTCAGGGCTGGCTGAGGCGCAGCACAATATCGGCCTGCTTTACTATCATGGCTACGGGGTATCGAAGAATCAGCGTGAGGCGCTGCGCTGGTTCCGACAGGCCGCCGACCAGAAGCTCGCTGCCTCGCAATACATGATCGGTCGCATCTACCACGCAGGTGAAGGCTTGCAACAGGATTTCGTGGAGGCTCGGCGCTGGTATGCGCTAGCGGCACACAGTGGTTATGCCGAGGCTCAGTTCATGTACGCTTTCATGTTACAAGCAGGGGAGGGGGCAACTGATGGTGACCCTTATCGCGCCTATATCTGGAGTCAATTGGCGGAGCGCAATGGCCTGCCGGGTGCGCAGGACATTCATTCGATTTCAGCCTTGATGCTGACAGCTCAGCAGCTGGAACTCGCGGCCGCACATATCGCGCGTTGTCTGGAGACCAGTTACGCCGAATGTGCAGACTGACACTGCGACTCAGGTGCCCGAAACAATGATTTCGATGCGACGATTCTGTGCCCTGCCGGTAGCCGTACTGTTGTCCGCAACCGGATCCGTGTCTGCCAGACCGGAGACGGAAACTTGTCCTGGGTTGACAAACTCGCCATTGAGCAAATAGTCCGCGACGGCTGCCGCACGAGCCGATGAAAGATCCCAATTGGAACGAAAGCGGGAGCCCGGGCCCATCGGTTGATTGTCTGTGTGGCCCTCGATTGAAATCATGCCGCTTGACCCGGGCAGGGAGCTGCCCACACGGTTGAGCAACTGGGTGAATTCTGGTTTCAGATCGGCGAAGCCGCTGTCAAAACTGCCCTGTTCGGCCAGCCGGATAATAATGTCGTCACCCTCGCGCGTGACTTCCGCCAGCCCGGTGCGAATCTCTGTGGAGAGGTTTGCCCGGATCATTTCGTACTGATCTTGAACCCTTGACGGGGACGATGTCGCGGAGGCTGATGGATCCAAGGCCGTTTCAGAAGACGGCTGCACCGCAGACTGCTCCAAGGGTGCGTAAATCTCGATGGAGGTCGCTGTCTGCTCCGCCACATCGGCCACCGTGGCGAACACTTCCAGCAGGCTTGCATCGAGCTGTCCAGTCCTTGTGGCGGACTCATCGGCGCTGGACTGGCCGGTCAATTCGGGGTCGAGCACCTCTACTCTCACTTGAGCATCGTCGACCGACACGCTGACCTGCCCCATGGCGATCTGATCGGCTAGAGCTGCCTGCAGGATTTCCACGGTGTCATTGGTGCTGGACTGCCCGGCACCGACATCGACGTCCAGTTCCGGATCTTCGGGCGGAGGTTCGTCTGTTCGCTGCTCTTCAACAGTGTTCACGGGGGTGGGCTCGACTTGCGCGGTCATGTACTGCGTCGCAATCAGATTGGTCGCTGAGGGCGGCTCGATCACCGGGATCAGGGTCTGGACGCCAAAGGCCATCTGCATGGAGCCACTGACGTTCTTGAATTTCGGTACGTTGACGTGCGCAAACGACAGTATGAGTACGAAGAAAGCCATCAAGAGAGTGGCCATATCGGCAAAAGTGGCCATCCAGGCGGGCGAGCCACTCTTGCATGGAGGGCATTCGGTGGAGCCGCCTTCATCACCACCCTCGTCCGGAGCCTCGGCCGTGCCTTCTTCCAGTTCGTCAATCTCTGCCATTTGCTAGTTTCCATTGACCAGGATGATTTCTATGCGGCGGTTGCGAGCTCGCCCGCTATCCAGGCTGTTGGAATCCAGCGGGACTGTATCTGCCAGACCGATTACACGCAGCCGTTGCGCCTCAATCTGCGCTGCCTCGCCGAGGAATTCTGCTACAGACGCTGCCCTAAGCGCGGACAAGTCCCAGTTGGAATTGAAACGGTCACTGAACACTACCGGGATGTTATCGGTGTGCCCCTCGATATTCACCTGCCCGCCTTCGGCAGCCAGGGTCTGAGCCACCTCCCGCAATACATCAAGAAAGCCCGTCTGCAGATCAGCACTTCCGGACACGAAAGAGTCCTGGCTGCTCAGCCGAATCAGAACGCCTCGATCAATCAGTTCGACGTCGAGCAGGCCCTGTTCTACTTGAGTGTTCAAATCGGCCCTCACCCGCTGCAGTCGCTGTTGAGGGGAGTCTGCCGCGCTGTCAGTTGTCTGTTCGGAGTTTGTGTTACGCGACGCAGACGGAGCGCCCATGTATACCTGCAGTTCTCGGGTGATCTGCGTCTGAGCAGCACTGATCTGTGACGCCAGCTCCACCATGACCTTGCTGACCTGCCCCGCAGTCGATTCACCGGGACTACCTGTCGAGGCTGTTTCATAAGCCTCGGCATTCACTTCGACGACGATATCGTTGTCCTCGAGTCGTACCGTGACATCCCCTGCGTTGAGCGCCTCTGCCAGTGCGCTTTCGACGCGACGCAACTCTTCTTCTGCCGCGAAGTCCTCGCTTGCCGGCCCGTCACGCACAACGAGATTTTCCGCAGTGGTGTTGTCGCTGCGCTGGCGTTGCTCATCAATCACAGTGCGTTGTGCGATGGCAGGTGTGAAAGTTTCTACAACTAAACTGCGGGCTGCCGGAATGCTAATGGTGGGCATCACTTTGCGAATGCCGAAGGCCGCCTTGATCGAGCCATTGATTTGTTCGAACTTCGGGACTTCGGTATCGGAGAAGGATAAAAGCAGTACAAAGAACGCCATCAGGAGCGTTGCCATGTCTGCGAAAGTGGCCATCCAGCCTGGTGCCCCGCCTTTGCAGGGAGGGCATTCGGAGTCGCCCTCATCGTCGTCTGCTTGCGCAGGCGCAGCGACCATGGCCTGTTGGTCGTCTTCAGCGCCCTGCTCAGCCTCCGTCAGAGGCACTGAGAGCGCCTCTGCGTTATCGCTTTCCGATTGTGCGTTCATGCATCAGTTCCCGAGACTCGACGCAGGAGCTCAGCCTGCTGCCGCTTTCAATTTGGCGCGAGCTTTCGGCGCGAGGAACGAGGCAAGCAAGTCGCCCAGTATTCTTGGGTTGCCTCCGCCCTGGATGAAAAGAACGCCCTCGATGATCAGCTCGCAGTTGGCAGTCTCCAGATCGGACTGATTCCGCAACTTCTGCGACACCGGCAGGCAGATCACATTCGCAAGAATAGCCCCGTACATCGTCGTCAGCAGCGCCACGGCCATGGCTGGTCCGATCGACTTTGGATCGGACATGTTGCCGAGCATCAGCACCAGGCCGACAAGGGTGCCAATCATCCCCATGGCGGGTGCGATTTCACCCCACGCAGAGAAGATATCCGCACCGCCTTTGTGTCGCATGCGCATAGCTTGAATGTCTTTGTTGAGTGATTTTTTGATCAGGTCAGGGTCTGATCCGTCGACCAGCATTCCAATGCCCTTGGCAAGGAATGGGTTCGAGATTTCCTGCCCTTCAAGAGCGATCATCCCGTCCTTTCTTGCGATATCAGCAAGCTCCACCAGCTTTTGTATCAAGTCCTCCGGCTTGTCGAGTTTGTTCTTGAAGGTCTTGCCCATTACGGCTATGGCACCAAGAAATTCACTCAGTGAGCTGCGAAACAGCACCACCATGATGGAGCCGCCCAGAACGATGTAGACGGATGGCATGTCGACAAAGCTTCCCATTGAGTCGACACCAATCGACATGACGATCAATCCCATCGCGCCCAGCAGGCCGACAATGGTCGCTATATCCATGAAGAATCACTCCTCGAAATTATGACTGCTATGAAGATTCACACTGATGTGGCTGAACGTGATATATGTTGATTCGAGACCTTCCTACAACGGACAAAAAGTATACCGCAATGTCGCTCACATTCTGTTCTCATCGACAGTTTTTAGCTCGTCCTTTAGCGCTGATCCTGGCGCTAGCAGCCCTCAGCGCATGCGACAGCTACAGGCAGGATCCCAACTGCAGCACCTTCTTCTCGGAGAACAACCTCGGAAGGTTCATCCTTCAGGAAGATGGAGCAGCCCTTGATGCCGACACGGGCCTGCTCTGGTACCGGTGTGCGGCTGGTATGCGATACAGCAATGGTCAGTGCTTAGGCGTGCCTGTGCTGCTGCCATGGGATGAGGCCAATCAATTTGCTGCCGATTTTGGGGAGAATTCCAGCAGGCGCTGGAGATTGCCTGGCAACGAAGATGTTCGCTCTATCACCGAGACTCAATGTCGTAACCCGGCCGTCAATACGACGATCTTTCCGCAGTTGCCGGTAGAGAATTTCTGGACTAACGACAACGCTTTTCTCGGCAACGATCGGAAATGCATGGTGTATTCTTACCGAGGCCAAATTGTGTGTCGCGAGCAGCCAGAGGCTCTCCACGCCTTTATGCTGGTTTCAGACCCCGACTGAATGGCTTTATTTCCTCCAGTACTCCACATAGGCCTTCCAGAGGATCATCAACACACAGCCACCCCCAAACACGTGCGAGGTGAGGCGAATGAGGTCGATATCCTGAAGGAAACCGGCGTTGGGGTTGGACCAAATGGCGAACAGCAGGGGACCGGCAATCAGTAGATAGAGTCTGACTTGCCGGCACACCGCGCAGTCGGGTTTCTCTTGGTGCTCTGTCATGGTTGCGTGCGTGAGAAGAGTTGCTCTCAGTCCTTGTACATGTTTTCCATTGCCGTGAATTGGCCTTTCAGGTAGTTGCCGACGCCCTGCATGCGTTCGACCAGGCTCTCCATCGATGCAAACTGCTTAAGGTAACGCTGATAGACCGCCTCCATGCGGGTTTCAAGTGCCTCCAGGTCCTTGTCATGCTGCTGAATCCGGGTATTGCCGGAATCCTTGCGCTTTTGCAGGATGCCTGCTGGCTCCAGGATCGTTTTCAGCAGGATGCTGACATCCTGAGCGAAGCCTTTGGCTTCCGTCGAAAAATCACTGACGTTGTCGGTGCCCGCCGACAACATGACGGCCACGGCATCTGCATCCGCCGCCAGCACTGTGTCGAGCTGAGCGTCATCCAGCACTGCCGTGCCGTCAAGATTGAACGACAGCCCGAGGTCGCGCAAGCCAGAGATGCTGTTTTCCGGCGTGCTCGAGGTTTGTGTCAGCATGGCTCGCAGCTGAGCGCGCAGAGAATTGACGAACGGCATGTCACGTCGCAGTGAGCCAGTGTATTCCTCAGAATTCTCGTCCGGGAGCCTGGTCAGTTCCGTCAGCACAGTACTGAGTTCATTGTAGCTGTCCACGACTCGTTGCAGCCCTTCGCGCAGCGGGTCGTTGCTGCTTTCCACAACCACGCTGATGCTCTGAGCCTGGGCCGACTTGATATCCAGCGTCAAGCCCGGCACGAGATCGGTAACGCGATTGCTGCTGCGCCGGACATCGCTCATGCCATTGACTGTAAGAATGGCATCCTGCGCTGTGGACAGCCGTGCGCCTGCATCGCTGAAGCCGAAGTTGCCTGCTACGCCAGTGCTGACGCTGAAATCATTGGCGCTGCCCGTTTGTCCCTGCAGAACGATATACCAATCCTGGCCTGTGGCGCTCTTATTGACCAGCAGCGCGTTGACGCCAATGTCGGCGTCATTGATGGCAGCCACAATGCCGGCGGGCGTGTCGTTCTGAGCCGCGACGCTGACAGTCTCGCTGCTGCCACTTGCAAAAGCGAATTGCAGACTCAGCGCGGCACCCCCGTTAAGCGAGGTGTCGCTGGCTGCGGAGCCGCTGGAGGTGAGTGAGGTGCTTCCCGCCAGCTGTTGCACCGTCATCTCGTAGCGTCCAGCGGCGGGAGATCCGGAGACGGAGGCAGCGAGCAGCGTCGGATCGGTCGATGCGACCGAGCGATTGGTGAGCTTGCTGACATCCTTCAGTGCATCGAAGCTGCTCTTGAACCCGCTGAGAAATGACGCCACGATCCCGTAACCCGATACCGAGCGTTCGGCATCACTCTTGCGCTCGGTCAGCGTCTTGATCCGCGCGGCGCTCTCGGCCTCGGCCAGACTTTTGGCCAGGCCCTGGACATCCACGCCTGAACCCATTTCAAGCGTCTTGAGAATCTGCGTAGTCTGAGGGGTCGTCTTGTCTATTGTTGCCATGGTAGGTGTCCCGAGGGGCTGAACGAGTGCGCTTAAGCATCAGAAGTCGACACTTCAGCGCAAATAGTTGAACAGCACCAGCTGGGAGATTTTCGACATCGTGGATTGCGCTGCTTCCAGCGCCAGCATGCGCGACGACAGTTCGGTGATTGCCTGTGTGTAGTCCAGATCCTTGTTTTCCGAAAGCAGCCCGGTTAGTGACACTTTCTGCTCCTCGAGGATGTCGGCACGCACTTCGATGACATTGCGCCGCACACCGATCTTGGTGCGAGCCAGCTCCATGTTCAGGCGCAGGTTATCGACATCTTCCATCTGCGCGGCGATTCCGTCGCGATCCCCGCTCTCCAGCGCCAGGGCGAGCGTCTCCAGGGTAGTGAAGGCTCCCGCCGCGTCGAGCGTCGTGTTGCGGGTGTTGCTGCCTCCGGCAAACAGCTCGAAGCCGGTGGTGTTGACCTCCAGTACCTGGCCCGCATCCAGCTGCACCTGCAGCCGCGTTCCATCGCCTTGGTATTGCACCGTGCCGTCTTCGGCTACCACAAAGGGCTGTGTTCCGGACTTCGCACCGGCGAACAGATAGCTGCCGTCACTGCTGCGGCTGTTCGCCAGCATCAGGATCTGCTCTTTGTAGCCACGAATTTCCGCTGCAATGGTGCGTCGGTTGTCAGCGCTGAAGGTGTCGTTGGCCCCCATGATTGCAAGTTCCTGCACCCGCATCAGCATGCTGCCCATGCTGGCCATCACCGATTCTTCCTGTACCAGTCTGCTGTCCAGATTTTTCAGATTGGACTGCTGGGTTTCGTGATGACTCATCAGGGTATTCAGGTCCAGCACCCTCACTGCCGCATTGACGTCGTCGCTCGGCAGCAGGTTCTTCTCGCCAGAGGCCAGTTTTGCCTGCAGGCTGGCAACCTCACCGCCCTGCTCGGTGAGCAGCCGGGTCAGTTCGCGAAAATACTGGTTGGTGGCAACTTTCATGCGGACTCCGGGAAGGCTCAGCGTGAGGAGCTGAGCAAGGTATCGAACAGTTTGATAGAGGTCGTGATGATCTGCGCCGCTGCCTGGTAGGCCTGCTGGAAGCGAATCAGATCTGCCGCCTCCTGGTCCAGATTCACGCCGGCCACCACCGATTTCTCGTTGACTGCCTGATCATAGATGATTTCAGAGGCTTGGAGATTGAGAGTGGAAATCTTCTGCACGTTGCCGATGGTGTTCACGATCGTGACATAGTAGTCGTGGACAGTCTGTTGATTGACGATCTCGGCATCGCGCAGGTTGATCAGTGCCAGCAGATTGCGGTTGTCGCCACGCGCATCCCGATTGGCGGCCACGCTGAATTCGTCCCCGGCCGCGGGGGCTCGGTCGAAGCGCAGTGTGAAGCCGGGCAGCGCTACACCGCGCTGCATGTCGAAGTCACGCAAGGCAAGGCGCGTCCCGTTGGCGTCGCGAATCTCGTACCGCAGCGGCTGTCCGGCTGGTTGAGAGAAGCTCAATGTGAACTGCTCGTCCAGTGCCCCCGACGCGGCATTGCCTGCGTTTCCCAGAATCCCTGCACTGACCTGGGCCTGCAATGGGGTGGCGTCTGCTGCCGGCGCAGGGCTGGCGATATAGACCAGCAGGTCCTCCGGCACAGTCCCGCTACCGTACAGGCCGGTGCTGAGACCCAGCAGCGCCAGGTCGCCCGACGTGCCCTGGGCACCGAAGTGCCATTCCACCATGGCATGGGAGAAACGCACGACTTCGTGCGTCATTGCTTCGCCTGTGTCCGGATCGGTCACGGGATTGCCCTGGCTGTCGGTCATCGCAATGGTCACGACACTGGCGGTCACTGCCGAGCCACTGCCGTTGACCCAGTCGGCGACATGCCGGGCGTTGAGGATGGCGCCGTCGGCAATTCGCAGTTCCGGCATTTCGACTCCATTGAGCCAGAGGTCGCCCGCATCGATCAGATTGCTGTTGACTGGCTGCTCCACTGCCGGAATGGCGACCGACTGTGTGAACTGAGCCGCACGGTGGCCGTAGAACAGGTCCAGTCCGCGGTAGGAGAAGCTTCCCACTGAACTCGCCGAGCGACTGGCCTCAAGGTAGTGCTCCGCGTTGTCGAAGCGCGGCTGCATCGCCGCCAGAGCGGCCGCGTCGCCTGCCTTGCTCGCCCCGAGCAGGTGATTGAAATGGGCGCTGAATAGCTCGATCTGCGCCGTGCTGCCGGGTTCCGGAAGGAAGGCAATCTGAAATTCGGCGAGTCCCGCAGGCACCTGCAGAGCTGGTTCCGTCCTGCTTGTCACGACGCTGACCGGGCGGTTGAGGCCGCTGAATTGCGCCAGCGAAGGGATGTCCTCGAGCAACGGATTGGCAGTTTGCGGCACCGCGCTCAAGCGGGTTGTCAAGGACTGGGCGTTGTCGGTGTCCTGCGTCACTTCATACTGCACCGCTGCCGCCAGCGCCCGGGGGTCTGTCAAAGCCAGCGCGATGCCCTGGGCCGCCTGGCTGTCCGAGCGCACACGCACGGCACTGCCCGGCAATGGCAGCTGCTCGAAGCGCAGCGTCAGGCCTGCCACGTTCAATTGCAGGACATCTCCCAGCACGCTGCCCTGCAGAGCTTGCAGCTGATTGCTGCGGTGATCGAGAACCTGCCACTGCTCGCCGCCAAACCAGGTCACACTCAGATCGTGTTCCTGCAGCGCCGGGGGCTCGGCTTCCTGGATCCTGACGCCTGCCACGGGCTGCTGGCTGCCATTGTCGACCCGGAACTGTCTGGTCAGCGTGAACAGATCGCCGCCAGCTTCGCTGGCAAGCGTCATGCCGCTGCGGTGGGCCGCATTGACCTCGTTGACGAAGCTTTCCGCCAGCACATTGAGTTGAAACATCAGCGGCGCCAGAACATCGTCGCGGAAAGTCGCGAGACCACCCAGCTCGCCACGGCTGATGCCGGAGAGCGTCAGGTTGCGGCCGTATTTGTCCAGCACCAGATGCTGGCTGGCGGGCCGATCGACCGGGAACTCCACGCTCAGTTCGGTGTGCGTCCCCCGAGACACCAGTGTCGTTAGATTGCCGGGCTGACCAATGCTGATCTCGACTTCGCCGTTGGGCGCTTCCGTCACGTGCAGTCCGGTGAATCCCGCCAGCTCATTCAGCAGGCGATCGCGTTGATCCAGCAGTGCCGGAGCCTGGGCGTCCAGCACGGTATTCTTCTGCAACTGTTGATTGACGGAGGCGAGTTGCCCGGCCAAGCGGTTGATCTGGCTTGTCAGCGATGTCATGTCGCGCCCGGACTCGGTGTCCAGGTCGCGCAACTGCTGGTCTATATTGCGAAAGCGGCCGGCGAGAAAATCCGCAGCACTGAGCAGATCCACTCGCAGCGGAATGGAATCGGCGTTCAGACTCAGCTGCTCCGCCACATTGAAGAAGCGATCAAAGGCCGGTGCCAGGGCGTTCTGCTCCGAGCCCAGCATGTCGATTAAACGATTGGTGTAGCGTACCAGCGGGCGCTGCGTGGCCACCTCGCTGGCCGAGGTCCGCAGATTCTGTTCGATGAATTGATCGTAGCTGCGTTTGATGCCCTCGAGAAAGGCACCACCGCCAAGGTAGTGCACCCCGTACTGAGCCGGCGTGTTTTCAGTCAGCACAGCTTCCTGGCGCGAGTAGCCAACGGAATTCAGGTTGGCGACGTTGTTGCTGACGGTCGTCAGGGCCTTCTGATACAGCTGTGTCGCCGAGGTGCCAATCGCCAGAAGATCGCTCATGCGCGTGTATCCTTAGTCCGGCTGCCCGGGGGTCTGGGGGGTCAGGGAATCTTCCACCCACTTGCCCAGCCCCATGGACTGACGTGCAGCGATGAAATGCGCCATCTCGTTGAAGAACATGTCTTGAAAGTAGGCACTTGAGTTGTCGTCAAGGAGGTCGCTTTTCAGCGGCTCCGAGGCCTGCTTCATGGTTTGCAGCATGATCTGCATGAACGCCGCTTCGAACTCGCTGGCCGCCTTGCGCGTGGTGGCCGCGGCGTTGTCGCTCGCCGCATTGGCTCGCAGCTGACGCAAGCCATTGAAATCGTAAAAGCTGCCGACTATCCCACTGGCGTCGCTCATCAGATCACCACCAGTTCGGCGCGCAGGCTGCCGGCACGCTTGAGAGCTTCCAGAATTGCGATGAGCGATGACGGGGTTACGCGTACCTGGTTGAGCGCGTCCACGATTTCCTGCAGCTCCACTCCGGCGTCGAACACGAACATGCTGCTGACTTCCTCCTCGACACCGATGTCGGCATTTTGTACCGGCACGGTGTCTCCCTGGCTGAAGGCCTCGGGCTGACTGACTTCGTTGAACGCATCGACGCGGACAGTCAGCGTCCCGTGTGACACCGCGGCCGCCGTCACGCGGACAGAGCGGTTGATGACGGCGGTGCCTGTCCGCGAGTTGATGATCACGCGCGCCGTGGGCTCCCCAGGTTCAATGTCCAGTTCCTGCAATTCACTGATGAAGCTGATCTTCTGCGTGGCGTCCTGCGGCACGATGACCGCCACGGAGACACTGTCCAGGGGCACGGCGGTGCCCTCGCCGAATGTCGAATTGATGGCACTGGTGATGCGGTGCGTGGTCGAAAAGTCCGCATCCCTGACGTTGAAGACCACGTGGCCGGCGTCGGCAAAGGGCGACTCGATCAGATTCTCGAGAATGGCACCATTGGGAATTCGGGCAGACGTCGGCACGCCGATTTCCAGGGTGGAGCCTGCCGCATCGGCGCTGACACCAGTGACTGACAGAGGCCCCTGTGCCAGGGCGTAGACTTGCCCGTCAATGCCGCGCAGCTCGGTCATGACCAGATTGCCTCCGCGCAGGCTGGAGGCGGTGCCAATCGCAGAGACGTGCACATCCAGACGTTGTCCTGGTTTGGCAAAGGCGGGAACTTCGGCGGTCACGATCACGGCAGCCACGTTGTCTGTCTGCACCGCCTGATTGGCGTTCTGGCGTGCCAGTGCCACCAGACTGTCACCCAGGTCGAACTCACTGATCGGACTGTCGACGCTCACGCCCAGGCCGGACAGCAGGGCGCGCAGGCTCTGCCCAGTCAGAGGCAGGTCCTTGCCATCGCCGGTGCCGGAAAGGCCGGCCACCAGCCCATAGCCAATCAGCTGATTGCTGCGCACGCCAGCGACGTCGGCGAGATCTTTGAGGCGGTCGCCATGACTAGTCGTGGTCAGCAGGAGCGTGATGAGCGCAAGAAACAGACGAAAGGGGGTGTGCATGGGCAAATCTCCTCAGAAGGGCCAGAAGCCGATCAGCGCGCGCAGGCCAACGGGCACCCGGGCTGCCCGGGCGAGCTCGCCCGAACCGTTGTAGGAAAACTGGGCATTGGCGATACGTCGCGACTGCACGGTGTTGTTGGGCTGGATATCTTCGGGACGCACCACTCCTTTGACGCGAATGGTTTCCGTGCCCTCGGTCAGGGTCAGTTGCTTTTCGCCCAGAACCACCAGGTTGCCATTCTCCATGACGTCCACCACCACGGCAGAGATGGAGCCAGTCAGTGAGGCCGACTGATCCGCGGTTCCCCCGCCGGTGCTCG
>JACCDS010313713.1_pt1 | contig 14593 bp, 6 predicted proteins | sample 7446441 | NCBI WGS metagenome assembly JACCDS01 (sample SAMN15323445, study PRJNA562643) | freshwater metagenome | isolation source: river surface water | place: USA:Blue River Watershed | collected 2017-08-17 | reverse complement strand
GTACAACGGACGCGCGGCGTTCGCTTCGTCCTCGGAGGTCGATGAAAATTATAATGCGCCTAACGACAATGGAAATTCCCGAAGAGGCCTCCAAGAAAGCGATACGCGGCGTGGCTGTTAGAGCCCCTACTGGCAGCCCGGAGGACTTAGCTGCCGACGTGGCGCTGGAGGTCGGACCACAAGGCCGATGCCTTGTCTCGAATGATCAGACGAGCGCGACCGACCTCTGATTCGCGTGCCGCCAGATTCTCTTCCGCGATCTTCGCGAGGTGGTCGAGGTTGTAGACGAAAACATTTTCGAGCTGAGTTACGCCGGGTTCAACATCACGAGGCAGCGCCAGATCGATGAAGAAGAGCGGTTCGTCCGGGCGGCGTTGCACCGCTTGTTTGACCGCAACCTCGGTGATCACGGCGTGGGGGGCGGCGGTAGCGCACACGACAATATCGAAATCCGCCAGATGCTGGGGGAAGTGGTCAAACGGAAGAGCGGCGCCCCCGAAAGATTGGGCCAGCTCCATGGCTTTTCCCAACGTCCGGGAGGTTACGGTAGGAGCCGCTGCCCCGCGACTCTGAAACGCTTTGGCCGTTTTTTCGCCGATATCTCCGGCACCGACGAGGAGGATTTGGGTGGCGTCGAGGCGGCCGAAGATTTTGTGAGCTAGATCGACGGCAACGTTGGCGATACTGATTTGCCCCTCGGTAATGGCCGTATGGCTGCGCACGAATTTGGCATGTTGGAAGGCCTTTTGGAAAAGGCGATTGAGTGCCGGTCCCACCGATTTGTGTTCTTGGGCCTCCGCGTACGCCTCCTTCACCTGCCCTAAGATTTCCGTCTCCCCTAGCATTTGTGAATTGAGTCCGGATGCGACCTCAATGAGGTGGGCGACCGCTTGGTGGCCCCAGGCGGTTTGGCAAACGGGAGTGAATTGCTCGGCCGTGAACCCCTGGAAAAGACGAAACTTCTCCCGCAGATCATCGAGAACTTCGGGGTGTTCAGCCACTCCGTAAAATTCGATGCGATTGCAGGTGTTGAGAATGACGTATTCTCGCAAACCCGAGAGTGCACGCAGACTCTCTTCGAAACTCGAACGCTTGGCCGGGGCCAAGGCGAGGCGCTCGCGCAGCTCGATCGGGGTGTTATGATGGGTGGCGCCAAGGAAGAAGAGCGCCGGCGAGGTCGGGGCGCTCATGAACGATGGGACGCTGGGGATTCCGGCAGAGGCTTGCGACTGGAATTGACAGGCCAGAGGGAACCTAGGGCGGCGGCGAAGAGGAGCAATCCGACCCAGGCAAAACGTTTGGCAACGAGAAGACGGCGCCAGCGGAGAAAGAGAGTGACTAGGTAGGCTAGGGCGACTGCCACGGTGATGATCAGCTTAAAGTTCTGTACGGACTCGGGATCACGCAACCAGTAGACAGAACCCACCGCCAGCGAGGCGCTAATGAGCAAGCTACCGGCCGTGAGCAAGCGAAGGCCTATGTGATCAAGTTCTCGGATGGACGGCAGGAACGAAAAGAGTCCATTGAGCCGGCGGCTGCGCAAGCTGTAATGCTGGAGGAGATACATTCCAGAGGTCAGCGCGAAGAGAGCGAAGACGCCGTAGCTGAAAAGGGCCAAGGCGGCATGGAACTCGATCCAGCTGTTTCCGCCGAAGGCGTCCACCCGTCGCGTCGCATCCCAGGAGGGGAAGGCCAAGGAAACCACGGTCATCGCGGTAGCCAGACAGGAAGTGAAGAATCCCAGCAGGCTCAAACGAAAGGTCGGCCCGATCACCAGAAACAAGGCTGTGGCGGACCAGGCGGTGAACTGAAAGATCTCAAAGGTGTTGCCGATGGGGCACCCCTTGACCTCCAGTCCTCGCAGGTAAAGGCCAAAGGTTTGAAACGTAAAGGCTGCGGAAACAAGGGCGTACATCCAGGCGCGGGACTGAATGCGCACGCGCAACATGGCCACGAGGCCGAGAACGAAGCCGGCCAAATAGAAGGCGGCAGCAAACCAGAGCCAAGTGCGATCGATAAGCGCGGGCATGGGAGCAGACTAGCCACGGCGGTGTCCGGCGCAAGCCACCGGAAGACCCCTGCTCAGTCGAAATCAATGTTCAGGATGCGGAACGAGCGATTGCGCGGATCGGCGGCACTGAGCGGATAGACCCGGTCAGTGGCGAGGGACAAGGCGGTCTCGGCCGAAGAGGAAAGCGGGACCGTGATTCGTTCTACGGTCTCGAGGCGCAAGGCCGTTTCGTGGGTTCGACCCGCAGTGGTGACCGTCAGCGGAAGGTCACTTTTGGCGGGGAAACGCAGCACCTCAACGTAGGCCTGACGGAAGCGAGCGGAAGGCGGGAATTTGAAGTCGACCCGGCGATCCACCCAACCGTCTGAATCCACGGTCGAGAGCGAGAAATTGTACCCGGAGCGGTGCCACCCATGGGTAAATAGGTCGGTGCGGCTGAGATTCTCGAAGGAGATATTCTTGATGATGAAGGACCGTTCGCGCTTTTCCTTGGGCAAAGGGAAAGTCTGTTTCGCGCGCAGCGAGACACGGTGCGGAGCCCCAGAGGGCAACGGAACATAAATGCTCTCGTAACGTGCTGGGGTGATTTCGAGATGTCTGACCAACTCGTTGTCGACTAAGACCTCGAGTTCATTGGTCGCGAGCGGGGACCAGCCGGGCATCTCGAGGTCGATTTTGAGGACCTTGACCTCGTCAAAAAGCGGGGCTTTGAAGGCGGCGGTTTGCGCGATCCACCCGTCGGGGTCGACTCCCTCAATTTCAAAGCGATCGCCCGTGTGGTTGGTGAGGCGTCGGAAGGAGGCGAGATCGGCAAAATCTGTGATGGCGAGCTCGCGCACGAACGCTGACACCGCGCGGGTGTCCTTGTCGCCGTAGGTGCCGGCATGCGAGAAACGCAAGGAAACCGACGTCACGGCGGACGCTTCACGAACGAGGCGCGTGAGGGTGAAATCGCCGGCCTTGAGGCGAACCACTTCCGTGGGGCGGTCGTTGATGGAAAGGATGAGGTCAATGCCCTCGGTTCGATTGACCGGGGTATCCGGAATGGTGCCGCGGAAGACCACGTTTTGTCCGGGATGCGAGGGCCCGAGTTTGAAGAAGGATTCTTCGGCGATCCATCCGTCTTCAAAAAGACCGGAGTATTCGAGACCTGGATACCGGTCAAGATCCTCGGGAAACTGGGAAATGCGGGTGGGGCGGGGCAGGGCTTGATACTGCTCTTCGGTCAGGACGGAAATGTCGCGGGTGAAACCGACAAGGCGACGATCGTCGAGGTAGAAGCGCTCGCCATAGAGGCGCATCAGCCCGGTCTTCGGCTTGACGATGCTGCGGGGTTCCTCGCCAAAATCGACGGTGAGGTACGCCTGTTTCTCGAAATACTCGGGTTTGACGGGGCCGGTAAAGACACGGGCAGAGCCAGAGCCGACAAACGGGATGGGATAGTCTTCAGCGCCAATCACCACTGCCTTCGGCGGCAATTTGGCCCGACCTTCGCCAAGAGACGTGCGACTGAAATCGACTACCATGCGGAGGTTGGGGGACGGATTCACCACGTTAAACACGTTGTAACGACCGGTCCCGTGGAAGTACACCGCGCCATCCGTGATAGGCTCCGGTTCACGTTGGAAGAAAGCAGCTTTGAAGCGTGCGGACGAGTAGTAGTGAGGACTTAATTCGGAGTGGATGAAGACGAGGCGATCTTTCACTTCTTCGCTCGGCTTGTATTGGTACATGTGATCCAAACGCCACCCCGTGCCCGGATTGAGCTTATTGAAATGGTCGAGTTCCGAACGCACCGCCACAAACAGGCGGTTGCGGTAGCTGAGATGACGTGAAGACGTTTCGGTCCAATTGTTATCGAGCTTCTGAATGGACATGACCCGGTAGTCCGGCACGTCTCCCTTCATCAGTTCTTCCGGCAGCAGGAAGCGGAGGAGGGAAAGCTTTTCCATGAGGCGAGCCTGGGGACCGAGGTCTGGGTTAGGATCGCGAAGGAACTTCAGCACCGCGATGTTGGCGATGTTGTCCATGTAGCTGCGTGAGAGGAAGCGGGTGTCGGTGCCAAACGTGTACTGCGCGAGCATTTTGGCACTGACCACGTTGGAGATGTCGCTTTCGATGGCGTCGTAGGCGAGACCGGGCGGAGGATTGAAGCCCACACCGAGACGGGAGGCGCCGACGACTTCAGTGAGGCCGCCGCCATAAGTACCGAGCGACGCGTGAGAATAATACACGTGGGCCGGCACCGTGCACGCGAGATAACCTACCACCGCATAGCGCCCCCAGCGTTTTTGGGACGATTGCAGGAGGCCGAAGAACCCTTGGGCCAAGCTGAAGGTAATCACGGGCTGAGCGAACATCGCCAACTTGAACAAGCCGAAGTCCTGGCCCTTGAAAAAGAGATAGAGCCCCAGCGGAATCATGACGCAGGAGATGAACCCCAGTGGGTGGCCGGTTTTAAAATTGGCCCAAGCGCGATAAACAAAAAAGCCCAGGAAAGCGGCGCCACAGACGATTTTGATCGAGATCAAGGGATCAACGCCCACGACACCGAACGGGTGCAGACCCACCAGCATGGGAATGAATGAGGGAACCAGTGTCCACGGGAAGAGCACAAGCCCCCCTGATTGGTCATTGATTTCGGCCATGGCTCCCAAGCCGGCGGAGCCGGATGACTGCATGACCAAGGTGTTGAGGAACTGGTAGGCGTTGCTGCCGATAATCACGAACGTCGTGATGCCGACCGCGGCGATCCAGAGGGCATACCGATTGAAGATGGCTCTGTCCGTGTAGCGCAGACGCAAGGCGAAGAGGAGAATGGACAGCGCAACGAAGGGGGAAACTTCAGGATACAGAATGCCCAAGCAACCCGTCAGCAGGGCCGTGACCGCCGCTTTGCGCCACGAAAGGTGGCGGGTGCTGAGGACCAGGGAGGCAATGGCAAGAAGAACAGCGATACCTGAAACCTGGGCAATCAGCTGATACAGCGTACCGAGCCCGAAGAGTGGGCTCATCGCGAAAATTACCACAGCGAGCAGCACCAAGCGGCGATGACGCCCCTTGATGAGAGCGGCGGCGCCAAGGGCGAAGATCTGCAGCATGCTCAGCATGAGAATCACGGGCATGAATACCTCATGGGCACGCAAGCCGGTGATGGAGGCGACCCAGGCCAGAGTGATTTCAGACCCCGGACGGATCTGTTGCAGCGCGTGCATGAACCAGTAGTGCTGGGAGTAGTCCGTACCCTCGAGTTGGCTCTGCAGCGGGATCGTGTAGTAGCCGCTCTTGAGGAAACGCTCGGCGGCAAGACAGTAATTGGCCATGTCGTCATTGCCGTAGGAAATCCAATCAAACCCGAAGCGGAGGAGGGGCCATCCGGTGTAGAGAAGGTACCCGACCGCAACGAGGAAGAAGGGGCGCAACGCGACGACGGGAAGAGCGGGACGGCGCCACAGGAAGACGAACAACGCGAAAAGGCCCAACCCTGCGGTCAGCCACGGACCGGCTGTGGCGACCGGAATGCCCCAGACGTTGAGGCGCGTCACCAAAAGGATGATGACGGAGAGACCGATGGTCGGAGCAATGAACCAGCCCCACAACACGCCGAGGCGCGGGCGGAAGAGACTAATGGTGGCTTGGCCGACCGCGGTCAGGTAGAGGAAAAGGGCAGTGATGAACAGCAGGGCAATCATGCGAACGGAAAAGGGTTAGAGGCGAATCCCGAGTGCGGCAAGACGAGCGGTGAGGGCTCCGAGGAACCGAGTCTTGCGGGCGTAGTGGTGAATGATTTCGCCATTCGAGTGGTTATCCCCATGGAAACGTCGGCGGATGCGGATCATCTCCTCGTTGCCGATGGTGTGGATTTGCTGGCTGGTCTTTTGCTCCGCGTGCACGCGGAACGCCCCCAGCGCGTAGGGCAAACGGACAATCTTGGCTCCCGTCTGTTGGAAGCGGGCCAGAAGATCCCAGTCCAAGGCAAATTGGAACGAAGGGTCGATGCCTCCCGCTTTGTCCCAGGCTCGCTTGCGCCAGAACAGGGTTTCTTGCGGCACGTAGTCGATCCACTCCAACGTCGCGGGATCGTGGGGAGGCATGATCCAGCGCCCGACTTCGCGATCTTCGCCATCGATGATGATGCGGTGGCCATAGACGACATCGACGTCAGGGTGTTTCTCGAAGTAATCGGCCACGTATTGAAGGGCCCGGGGGGCGATGAAGTCGTCAGAATTCAGCCAAGCCATCAGGTCGTTGGGACCCAAATGCCCTTCGAGCTTTTGGAAACCTTTGTGGATCGCGTCGGCCTGGCCGCGATCGCGTACCGATTCCCAGGCAAACAACGACGGGGCATGGCGAGCGATGATGGCGGGGCTTTGATCCTTCGAGCCGCCGTCCTGCACGACGTATTTGCGGTTTGGATACCCTTGATTGAGGACGCTTAGCATCGTGCTCTCGATGTAGGCCTGCTGGCCGTAGGACGGGGTAACGATGCCGAAGGCCGGCCAGGAGCCCGCCTCCCGGCGAGGGCGGGGAATCTTGTCCCAGCGCAAGGGCCGCGGGGCGTAGTGTCGCAGAATACCGATCTGCATCCAATATTGCTCAACGACCTTTTTGAAGGCCCACTCCTTGAGCGGCTTCCAGTATTTCAGCTCCACATGGGCGCAGGTGGCCAACCAGATTTTGTGCAGGCGACCCACGCCAAGATTCGTCAGCGCGAGTTGTTGGATGACCTTCTCCCGATCCTGGCAGGCGCGATGTAAGGTTTGCAGGACGGCCTCCTTTTCCGCGAGTTGCTGGCCGAAGAATTTGACCCCTTCCAATTGGTAGAGGCCGTTTTGCAGATTGGTCAGAGAGGCGGCGAGTTCGGCCTTTTCCTTTTCTTTGGCGTAGAGAAGCGCGTCGAGATTGCGGATGTGCACGTCTTTGTCGTGCAACGAGCGCCCCCATTGTGCGGCCTCAGGGGGAAGCGCTGCGAAATGGGCTCTCACTTGTTCGGCGGCGGCCTCGGCAGCGGCGAGGCGGGCGGCATGTGCCTTTTCCTCGACCTCCTTGTGGGCAAGGATGGCCTGGAAGTTCTTGATGTGTTTGTCTTGGGTGATGATCAGTGCTTCGCGTTCGTTGCAGACCAGCTTCAAAGCCTCGATCTCACCGTCCTTGCCATTGGCCTCGTTCTTTAATTGTGCGATCTCTGTATCCTTCCCGTCGCATTCTGCCTCAAGCTCGGCTTTGATGGCTTCCATCTCCTGCTTGCGCTCCTCGGCCGAGCGCTTGAGCGCGGTGATTTCCTCATCCTTGCCGTTTGACTCGTGTTTAAGTTGGGTGATCTCCGCGTCCTTCTCGTCGCATTCGGCTTCGAGTTCCGCTTTGATGGCCTCCATCTCTTGCTTACGGTCTTCTGCGGACTGCTTCAGCGCCGAGATTTCCACATCCTTGCCGTTGGTTTCGCGTTTGAGTTCCTCAATTTTGTGTTGGCGCGCGAGGCGGTCTTCTTGCAGCGCGCGGAAGCGTGGCGCGGTGTCGGCGATCAATTGTTGTAAGGCGGGGGCTAGCTCATTCTGCGTATAGACGACGTCGCACGGGCCGGGTGTCGCTAGAAAGGTCAACGCGGCGTCGATAAATCCTTTTTCGGTGACCGAGCGGACACACAGCGCGGACGAGAAATGACAATCCCAGTTGCAATTGAAACACGGCAGTGGGTGGATCACCGCGCCTACCTTGGGCCCGACAGGACGGAACCGCGGCCAGTGCCCTCCTCCAAAATAGCCGAGGGTGGGCGTATCCACCGCAGCCGCGAGGTGCATGGCTCCGGTGTCGTGTCCCAAGTAGGCAGCTGCATCGGCGAGCAGGGCGGCCAGCACTGGCAAGTCGCCATCCCGGCCTACCCAGCGCGTGATGCGGTGCCCGGCTGCCGCCTCCACTGCATCCAAAACCGATTCATCCGACGTGTGGCCGACTAGCACCGGCTTCAATCCTGTTTGGGCGCCTAAAGCCGTGGCCAAAGCCGCGAAGTGGCTCGGCGGATACGCCTTGATGGGAACATTGGCTAATCCGCCGGGAAATAGCGCGACCCAGCCTCGCGTAGGCAACTCATGCGAATCCAACCAAGCGCGGGCGTCGGTGACCGCCTTGGCGGGCACCGTCAACTTGGGCAGGAGGCGAGGGCGAGTTCCCCCGGCGAGATGCTCCACCAGCCGGTGATTATTTTCCCAGTCGCGGGCTTCGGGCAACGTGGAGACGAATTCAGGGAAGGCTTGGGCCAGATCAACCTGGCGGTCGAGACGCAGGGCGGTGGCGAAAAGGGGATCGACTTGCGCTGACCCGAGAGCGACGCGGCGCGCCTTAGGGAAGTGCGCGGCCAGCGCTGTTTCCAGCCACGTCCGATTGGTGGTGGCGCCAAGAATCAGATCGGGCGGAGTCTTTTCAAGATCTCGCAGGAGCTCTTCCAGCGTGGAACGGCATTCCGCAGGCCCTTGGCGAAACGGATTGATGGCCACGGTGCGCCATTGAATCTCTGGCGCGAAGAGGGGCGCCAAGGCGTCGTAGCCGGGGCGGACCAGCAAGGTGTGTCGGGCCTCAGGCCATTCGCGACGGAGCGCTTCGATCGCGGCAGAGAAGAGAATCAGATCTCCGAGGGTATCGGGTCTGACATGAAGAAGGTGCGAAGGCGAAAAGGACACAGAAAAGGGACGACGTGAATCCAACTCGGCGTGGGACGCGAGCCTGTTTTACAGAGCTGGATCGAAAGAAAAGGCGACGGGGCGGGACCCGCTAGCGCAGGGTGCGAAAAAGCACTAGACAGATGCCGATATTCATGATTTAAGGTTAAACGTGAGCCGTGTTACGCCCCACCGCCTGTCCCCTGCAGGCGGACAACACTCTGAATTTGGAACTCCCCTAAGCGAGGCGACCTTGGTCGTGCGCGGGAAGTTTCGTCCCTTGCGATCCCAGGCACCCTCGGGGTAGATCGCTCGCGCCCACGCCTGCGATGGGGCAGGCGTGGGCGCACCACCCAATTTTAAGACCCTCTTTCGCTATGAAATTCACTGACGGACAATGGATGCTGCAGCCCGGAGTGGCTGCCCACTATGCAGCTGAAGCCTACGAGGTTTCCGCGGAGAACAACGCGCTGGTGGCGCTGGCCACGACACGCCCGATCAAGCACCGGGGTGATACCCTGCAAGGGCCGGTGTTGACCGTGACGATTGATTCGCCCCTAGCTGATGTCGTCCGAGTGAAGACGGAGCATTTTGTGGGACGCAAAGTGAAGCGGGCGGAAGTTCCATTGACCGTGGAAGGACGTGCGCCGGTGGCGGTTGACCTGGGCAAGGATAAGGCGGTGCTGACGTCGGGAGGCCTTTCTGTGGAAGTCGTGCGGGACGGCTGGAAAATGGCATTCAAGGGAGGAGGTAAAGTGCTGACCCGCTCGGATTGGCGTGGGCTCGGCTACGTGCAGGTGGCGGGTAAGGGCAATTATTTGCACGAGCAACTCACCTTGGGCGTGGGGGAAAACGTGTACGGGCTGGGCGAACGCTTTACTGCGTTCGTCAAGAACGGACAGGTGGTGGAGAACATTAACAAAGACGGCGGCACCGCCTGTGAACAGGCGTACAAATCCGTGCCGTTCTACATGACCAACCGCGGATACGGCATCTTGGTCAACGAATGTGGGCCGGTTTCCTTTGAAGTCGCCTCGGAAAAAGTCGCACGGGTGCAGTTCAGCCTAGAGGCCGAGAGCTTGGAGTACTTTGTAATTTATGGCCCCACGCCCAAAGACATTTTGCGGAAGTTGACGGCGCTGACGGGGCGCCCGGCCTTGCCCCCGGCCTGGACGTTTGGACTCTGGCTTTCGACCTCGTTCACCACGAACTATGACGAGAAGACAACCACCTCGTTTATCGACGAGATGAAACGACGGGAGCTCCCGTTGAGTGTTTTCCATTTCGATTGCTTCTGGATGCGCGAATTCCAGTGGTGTGATTTTGAATGGGACGCGCGCATGTTTCCGGACCCGGTGGGCATGCTGCGCCGCCTACGCGAGCGCGGGCTGAAGCTTTGCGTCTGGATCAATTCCTACATCGCCCAACGTTCTCGCCTGTTCGCCGAAGGGGCGGCCAAAGGTTACTTCATCAAGCGGACCGACGGCAGCGTTTGGCAAACCGATCAATGGCAACCGGGCATGGCGATTGTGGATTTCACCAATCCAGCGGCCCGCGACTGGTATCGCAGCCATCTAAAGCGTCTGATGGACATGGGGGTGGACTGCTTTAAGACGGACTTCGGTGAACGCATTCCTGACAAGGACGTCGTCTATTTCGATGGGTCAGACCCCGTGGAGATGCACAATCTGTATCCAATTTTATATAACGAAGCGGTGTTCGACCTAGTGGAGCAAGTGAAAGGAAAGGGCGAGGCGGTGGTCTTCGCCCGTTCGGCCTACGCCTCGGGACAACGTTTGCCGGTGCACTGGGGTGGGGATTGCTGGAGCACGTTTGAGTCGATGGCAGAATCGCTTCGTGGCGGCCTCTCCTTGACGACCTGTGGCTTCGGTTTCTGGAGTCACGACATTGGCGGCTTTGAAGGCAATCCTCCACCCGCGGTCTATAAGCGGTGGCTGCAATTTGGCCTGCTGTCCTCGCACAGTCGCTTGCACGGCAGTTCTTCGTACCGCGTGCCGTGGAGTGTGGACGAAGAGTCTTGCGACGTGTTGCGGAAATTCACGCGCCTGAAGTGCTCGCTTATGCCTTACTTGTATGGCGCGTCGATCGATGCGCATACCCAAGGTGTTCCGGTGATGCGCTCGACCGCCAGTACATGTTGGGTGATTCGCTCCTGGTGGCTCCCGTATTTTTGGAAGACGGAAGTTGCGACTATTACCTACCGGCTACCGGAAAGTGGACGCATTTGCTGACCGGTGAAGTGCGTGAAGGAGGCCGCTGGTATAACGACCGTTACGACTTCCTATCGCTGCCTCTCTTCGTGCGCGCGGGCACCGTGTTGCCGGTGGGCGCGGTGGAAGATCGCCCGGACTATGACTACTTGGAAGGCGTGACCCTGCGCTGCTTTGAATTGGCTGAAGGCCAAGAGGTAGTCGTGTCGATTCCTACCCTGCAGGGGCAGGTCGCGGCGACGGCTAAAGGCGTTAAGCGCGGCGGGAAAATTACCGCGACTTGGCAATGTCAGGCGCCGCAGGTGTGGCACTTGCAACAGGGAACCAGTGTGGTGCGAGGGCAAGGTGCGTCGGCCGTGGTAGGCTAAACGCAACGTCTTGTGATTGCGTCGGGCAGGGCACTCAGGTGCCTTGCCCGCCAGCACAAGAATTTAGGCGCTCGAAAAGGGGCGCCTTTTTTGCGTCGCCTTGACGCGGGGTAGGCGGAGGAAGAGAGACCGACTGAACGACAGGCGGATCAAGGGGGAGAGGATCCTTCCGAGATCGACGCTGCGCGGTCTTCCTTGAGGCAAAGGGCGGAGGCAACGGCGCGGGCGATTTCCTCCGTGGTGAAGGGCTTGGCCAAAACTTGGCAATGTACGAAGCGATCTAAGCGTGAGCGCAGGGCCTCTCGTCCGTACCCGGTGACCGCGATGACGGGAAGTTGCAGGCCTCTTTGCCGCAGTTCGGCCACGAGGTCGTGCCCCGTGAGCTCGGGCATGGTGAGGTCAGTGATGAGGAGATCGAAAGGACTCGCCAGGAGTTGGCGGAGCGCTTCTGGCGCTCGGCTTTGCACTTCGGTGTGGTAGCCAATTTTCTCCAACCGCTTGGCCGTCACGGTGGCGACCGGGAGTTCGTCATCAACGATGAGCAAGCGCTGCCCCTGCCCGGAGGGGATGGAAGGTTCGGTTGGGGCCGTGACGGCAGGGCTGGGGGCTTCGGGCAGAAACACTTGAAAACGGGTGCCCTGGCCGACGGCGGAAGAGACAGTGATACCGCCGCGATGGCTGGCCACAATTCCCTGGACGATCGAAAGCCCCAAACCCGTTCCCTTGCCCTGCGGTTTGGTGGTGAAGAATGGATCAAAGATTCGCTCGCGATACTCGGGGGGAATCCCGGGTCCGTTGTCAGCCACTTCGAGCTCCGCGTAGTCGCCCGGAGGGAGTGTGTGCAGCTCGGGAGGCAGGGGGGCGGCGAGCTTCGCACGCCGCACCGAGAGTCGGACTAGCCCCGGACTGCCGGAGAAGGACTGCACCGCATTGGTGCACAAATTGATGATGACTTGCAGAATCTGAGTGGAGTCAGCGCGAATCCATACTGATTCCTTTTCGGTGATGATATCGACGGTCGCAGGCGTCGATGCCCTTACCAGGCGAACCCCTTCGCTCAGAGACGCTCCTAAATCCACCGCGGTTAAGACAGGCGCACTTTGGCGGGAGAAAGTGAGGATTTGGCCCACAAGGTCTTTGGCTCTGCTGCCGGCGGCGGCGATTTCGGCCAAATCCCGAGATAACTCTGCGTTCCCTTCGGCGGAAAGGCGGGCCAGATCACAATAACCCAGAATAGAGGTGAGCAAATTGTTGAAATCGTGGGCAATGCCTCCTGCCAGCGTGCCAATGCTCTCCAACTTTTTCGCCTGTTGGAGCTCCAACTCGAGCTCTCTTCGACGCTCCTGCTCAGCGACTGTTTCGGTGATATCCTCCTCCAAGAGAAGGGAGTGGCGGATTGACTGATCGACGCCGCGAATAGGAACCCAGTGACTACGAGTCAGGCGTGCAGATCCATCACGATGCAACCGGGTGAGACGACCACGCCAAGGGATTCCTCTTTGCAGGGACTGGGTGGCGTCATTCCACGCGTCCTCTGCATCGCTCGGATGGCGCAGGGTGGTCAAGGGGCGGCCGCGCAAGTCAATGCCATCGTAGCCACATAAGGCGCAAGCGCGGGGATTGGCGAAGATGATTCGTCCCTCAGGATCGGCGATGAATACGCCGACGGGACTCTGGGTGATGGCCAGTGAGAGTACTTGAATCTCGTCGAGTTGGGTGGCGAGTTGTTGAGAGGTGGCGTTTAGCTCTTGAGTGCGTTGAGCCACCAGGCGCTCCAATCTTCCATTTTCCCGTCTTTGTAGGAACGAAGAGATACGAGCGATAGCGAGGGCGACGGCGAGGGCGCTCAGCAAGTAGACAAAATAGGCCCAAGGCGACCGATACCACGGAGGCGCAATGGTGATGAGAAGGCGCGCCTCGCGCGCGACCTCGGTGGTGCCTTGGGGCCGTACGCGAAGTCGATAATTTCCTTCGACGAGATGATTGAAGGCGAGCTTCCCGCTCTCCGTGGCCGGTTCCCACCGCTCAGACAAACCTTCGAGGAGGAATTCGAAAAGAGTCGGTCGTGCCAGGGCTGCGTTGGGGGCGAGAAGATGCACCACCAGCGAGTTGTCCGCATAGGGGAGGCGCAACTCGGATTGCGGGGCGACATAGTGATGGCGCGTTTGCGTGGGGAAGGTTACCAGCGTGATTACAGGCGTGGCGGGTTCCTGTTCGGCCGTGGGAAAGTTCGGGTCATAGCGAGCGAAGCGGCGCTCGCTGTGCATCCAGACGACACCGTTGTCTTCGAAGCAGAAGTAGTAGGGTGCCATCTGCGTCAGGATCTTTTCGCCAGAGGGAATCCACGTGTCTTGCTCCCGATTGAAGAGATGCACTCCGTCGCGCGTGGTGAGCCAGAGTCGGCCGCGAGGATCGATCCCCGGCCGCCCCACCAGCGTTCCCAAATTTCCGAAGCGCTGAATAAAGTCGTCGTGAGGAATGAAACGCTGGCTCATTTCGTCGAAGCGCAGAACTTTGCCCCCGGCATTGATCACTACTTCCGTTTCAAAGCGGAAGATCTGTACCCAGCCTTCGGGAAGGCCGTGCTCGGCGGTAAAAAGATCAATGGCAGGGGAGGGGCCGTCTAACCGAAGCCGTCCTAGGCGAGCACTCCCCATTTCTATCCAGACATGGCCACGCTGATCGGTTTCGGAGTGATATAGATGGACCAAGCCGGGGATACTCAGTTTCTCCCGCTCCACTCCTGAGGGGCGGAAGCGTAACCAGCCGATCTCACCTTCGGCGCCGTAGAGCCAGCTCCCTTGACGCGGTGCATTTTCGAGGAGACGCAGATTGACCGTGTCCTCGGCGAAAGGAACCCAACGCCCTTGTTGATAGGTGAAGGCCCCTCGTTCAGTGCCGGCAACGGGCTTGCCGGGGGCGCAGGAGAAGGCGAAAACGAACCGATCTTCTGGGGCGTCCACTTGAAAGCGACGCAACCAGCCGGATTCGTCGTACACGGCGCGGTAAATCTTGCCGTCGGCCATCAACCACAGGCGTCCTTCATGTCGATAGGCGTGGGCCGTGGATGCGCCTGAGTCGAGTAAGCTCTCGAAGTGAGAGACGCGGGACGGAAATTGAAGGCGCAGAAGAAAGCCGGTTCGCAACAGGCCCAGAATATCTCCGTTGGGCGCCCGCACCAACCGCTGCACATGAGCCGGACGATGGTCGAGGTTGCGATCCATGGCCTGAAGAATTTTCCCACTTGTATCAAAAAATAGAATACCAAATCCCTCGATGGACGCGGCGACGAGGCCGTCGCCTGCTGAGCATAACGCGGTAACCCGGACC
>JACCDS010930393.1_pt1 | contig 14595 bp, 7 predicted proteins | sample 7446441 | NCBI WGS metagenome assembly JACCDS01 (sample SAMN15323445, study PRJNA562643) | freshwater metagenome | isolation source: river surface water | place: USA:Blue River Watershed | collected 2017-08-17 | reverse complement strand
GCCAATCTGAGCGGCGACGCGACGCAGGAGTATTTCTCCGACGGCTTGACGGAGGAGATTCTCAACGCCCTCGCGCGCGAGCGTGACCTGCGGGTTCCGGGCCGCACCTCGTCGTTCTCGTTCAAGGGGAAGAACGTCTCCGCCGCCGAGATCGCCAGGGTGCTCAACGTCGCCCGTCTGGTCGAGGGCAGCGTGCGCCGCAGCGGCAACAAGGTGCGGATCAGCGTCAGCCTCACGCGGGCCAGCGATGGATTTTCCGAGGAGCTGGGCACCTTCACCGAAGACCTGGCGGACATCTTTGCCCTGCAGGACAAGGTGGCCTCCACGGTCGTGGCCAAGCTCACCAACCGCGCCGCCGCCGCCGGCAGCGGCACGCGGCGCACGGTGAATCCCGAAGCCTACGGCCTCTATCTGCAGGCGCGTGCCGCCTGGGCGCAGCGCACGGATGCAAGCCACCGCCAGGCCGAACAACTGCTCCTTCGTGTGCTGGAGCGGGAGCCCGCCTTCGCCCCGGCGATGGCTCTGCTCTCCACCAACTACTCGGTGATCACCGACGGTGCGGAGGCGTCCCGGCAGGCTGCGCTTTGGGCCGACCGGGCCCTCGCGGCGGACCCCAATCTGGCCGAGGCCCTGGCCGCCAAGGCGCTCTCCCTGTCCGACGGCGGAGATTATGCCGGGGCGATCCGGATGCTGCGGCGCAGCATCCAGGTTGATCCCAGCTTTGCCTCCGGGCACCAATGGCTGGGGCGGGAGCTGGCGGCCGACGGCGACATCGAGGGCGCCATCGCGGCCCTGCAGACCGCCGCCCAGCTCGATCCGCTCTCCCCGCGGATCCTGGACAACTACGCCGCGATGCTGGCCTATGTCGGCCGGGTGGAGGAAGCGCTGACGATCATCGATGAGGTGCTCGCGCGCCAGCCCGCCTGGCAGCAGGGAATCCAGTTTCGCGCGCAGTTCCTGCTGCAGCTGGGTCGCCCCGACGAGGCGCTGCCGACCTTTCTTGATCCTGACATGGCGCGGCGTTCCCCGGCCTGGGCCGCGAAAGGACTGCTCGCCGCCGGCCGCTGGGAGGAGGCGGAGAAGGTTGTCGTGGGCCTCCCGGCCGATACTCCCGCGGCCTTGACCTTATGCGTGCTGGGCCGCCCGCGCGAAGGTCTCGCGATCATGCGGCCGCGCTTTTCCCGCCACCGCGAATTCATCCTGTGGCTGCATCCGGAGGCGATGCCGCGCGACCTGCCGGAGTTCCATGCGGCGCTCAAGGAATGGGGCCTCAGCGAGGCCTGGGCCCGCGCCGAGGCCTGGCGGGCGGCTCACCGGCCGAAGAAAACCGGGACGAATCGATGATCCCCCGATCTTTCACCGCCGGTAACGACGAAGCGGAAGGCCGATCCGCCGAGAACCGCTCCGCCGTGCTCTCCGCCAGTGTCGGCGCAACGGACCGGTGGAATTCCTTGCCATGAGAGATTCCGGCAAAGCGGTCTTCCTCAGCTATGCGTCGCAGGACGCGGCGGCGGTGCGGCGTATCGCGGAGGCGCTGCGCGAAGCGGGCGTGGAGGTGTGGTTCGACCAAAACGAGTTGGTCGGGGGCGATGCGTGGGACGCGAAGATCCGGAAACAGATCGCGGCGTGCGCCTTGTTCGTGCCGGTGATTTCGGCGGCGACGCAGGCGCGGCTGGAGGGGTATTTTCGGCTCGAGTGGAAACTGGCCGCGCGGCGGACGCACGCGATGGCGACGGCGAAGGCGTTCCTGTTGCCGGTGGTGATCGACGACACGCGCGATGCCGAGGCGCACGTGCCGGATGAATTTCGCGAGGTGCAGTGGACGCGACTGGCGGGCGGCGAGACGCCGGCGAAGTTCTGCACCCGGGTTAAGGCCCTGCTCGGCGGCGCGAGCGAGCCCATCCGGGCGACGGGCTCCGCCGCCGCGTCTGCGGCGGGCGCCGCGGCGCGGCGAACCAGCGACACGGCGCGCGCACGCTGGCTCTGGCCGGCGGTCGGTGGTGCCTTGGCGGTGATCGCCCTGGGCGCGTGGCTGGGATTGCGACGCCCGCCGGTCGGAGCGACGGAAGGCCACGCACCCGACGCGGGGGTGGGGGCCGTCGCTCCCCGACCGATGTCGCCCGCCCGCCAGCTCGCGGAAAAGGCGCGCACGCTGATCGACGAGATCGACTCGACGCCCGACGACTTCGCGACGGCGGAGGGGCTGGTGAAGAGCGCGCTCGAGCAGGACCAGAACGACGGCGAGATCTGGGCGATTTCCTCCCGGCTCAACAGCCTGTATATGACGCGCGCCTTCGACACTACGGGGGCACGGGCGGAACCGGCGCGCAGCCAGGCGGAGCGGGCGCTGAAACTGGCGCCCGATTCGGTCGAGACCTTGCTGGCCGTCGCCCGCGTCAATCGTCGCGGGGATGACGAGCGGGCCGAGGCGGCGCTGCGCAAGGCGCTGACCATCGCGCCCAAGGACGGCCGGGTGCTGCTCAATCTGGGTTCGCTCTATCGCGTGCGGAACCGGCTCGACGAGGCGTTGGCCCTCTACGAGCAGGCGGCGGCCGTGCCCGAGGTGATGCCGCTCGCGCGCTACGACCAGTTTCTCGTTACGTTCTACCAGCGCAAATTCGCCGAGGCCGAGCGCTACGTGCGCGAGGCGGCGACCGCGCTGCCGACGACGAATTTTGTCACCGGGCACGCGATGGTGGAACTCACCTGGCGCGGCCGGGCGGACGAAGCGCTGCGCGTGCTGGCTGCCGCTCCCGCCAGGGTGCGGAGCGAGCCGCGCAGCGTGATTGTCACGGTGATGGCCGCGCTGATGAACCGGCAGCCGGAGATCGCGGTCACGGCCCTGCGCGGCTTCCCGGCCGACTACATCAACGATGCATGGTATACGGGTCCGAAGGCGCTCCTGACGGGGATCTGCGAGGCGCAGGCGGGGCGGCCGGAGGCCGCCCGGCTGGCGTGGGAGTCGGGCATCGCGCTCCTCCGCAAGCGCATGCAGGATCGCCCCAACGGCTTCGACGAGAACCTGCGGTTGGGTGAGTTGCTCGCCTGGTCGGGGGACCAGGAGGGGGCGTTGCGGCAGGTGAAAATTGCCGAGCAGCTCGTGCGCGGCCGGTCGCCGGATTGGGCCTTTTCCCCGGCACGCATCTATGCGGCCCTGGGCCGCGCGGAGGAGGCGGTGGCGTTCTTGGCGGCGGAACTGAACGCGCCGCCGTCGAGCCGCTGGCCGCTTACGCCGGCTTTGCTGCGCCTCGATCCGATCTGGGACAAGCTGCGCGGCGACGCCCGGTTCGAGGCCCTGCTGGCGGAGCCGAAGCCGGCAGAAAAGCTGTCCGCGGTCGCTCCGGCTCCGGAGGCCAAATCGATCGCGGTGCTGGCCTTTGACAATCGCAGCGACGACCGCGAGGCGGAGTATTTCGCGGAGGGGATCAGCGACGAACTCATCAACGCCCTGGGCCGAGTGCCGGGTCTGACGGTGCGCGGGCGCACGTCGGCGTTTTTCTTCAAGGGAAGGAATACCACGGCGCGCGAGATCGGCGAGCAGCTCGGCGTCGCGTATCTGCTGCGCGGCAGCGTGCGCAAAGCGGGTGGCCGCGTTCGCATCTCCGCGCAACTCAGCCGGGCCGCGACCGACGAGGTCGTGTGGACGTCGGAGCCGATGGAACGGGAGCTGAAGGAGGTCTTTGCAGTGCAGGACGAGATCGTCGGGGTGATTGCGAAGAACCTTTCGCTCAACCTCGGGTTGGCCGGGCGGCCGGCGCGCGCGGTGCAGCCGGAGGCGCTCAACGCGCTGCTCGAGGGACGGCATTTCTGGGTGTGGCGGACCAACGAAGGCTTCGCCCGGGCCCGGGCGTTGTTCGAGCGGGCGGTGGCGCTGGATCCGGACTGGGCGCCGGCGCATGCGGCGATGGCCAACCTGTTGACGATCGAGGCGTCGTTTCGCCTCGGTGGCGGAGACGTGGCGGAGGGCCGGTTTGCGGCGGCGGCCCGCCACGCGCAGCGGGCGATATTCCTCGATGCCGCGTTGGGCGAGCCGCATGCGGCGCTGGCGAAGATCGCCATGGAAGAGGGGCGGAGAACGGAGGCCGGGGAAAGGTTCCGGCGGGCGCTGGCGCTCGAGCCCAACAACGCGATGGTGCACGATTGGCAGGGGGATTTGATGATGACCGAAGGACGGCTCGATGCGGCGCATGCGGGTTACCGGCGGGCGTTGGAACTCGATCCGCTCGCGCCCTACATCCAGTGGGATCTCGCTTGGTCGCTGCTTCACCTCCGCCGGCACGCGGAGGCTTTGGCCCTGGTGGAACGAGCGATCTCGCTCACGCCCTCGGGTTCGGCGCGGTTGTCGCTCCGGCGCGCACGTCTGCTGCTGGAGCTGGGACGCCGGAGCGAGGCGGAAGCGATCTTCCGGGGCGCGTTTTCCGCGCTGGAGTCGGACGACGACCGGCAATTCGCGAACGAGGCGGTGTGGGGACTCGCGGTCCTCGGGCCGCATCCGGAAAGGGATCGCTGGGCCGCCGAGTTGCTGCGGCGAAATCCGGACGGGTTCGCGAGCGGGGTGATTTGGCTCCTGCGCGGCGAGCCCGAGCGCGGAATGGAGCTGCTGGAGAAGACACCGACGATTTTCCGAGGCCAGCTCTACTGGGATCCGGTTTTCGACTCCGTGCGGGATACGCCGCGTTTCGACCGGCTGATGGCGAAGCTCGGCTGCACCGAAGAGTATCGCGTCGCCCGGGCGACCTTGGCGCGCCTGGTGCAGGAGGGTCGAGGTAACCGATGAGCGAACGGGCAGGCCCTGCCGACTTCCTCGGCTGCGCCGCGGAGGACGCGGAGGCGGCGCGCGCGGTGGTGAGGTGAAGATATCGTTCGACCGAGCGAGTTCGTCGGGGGCGGTGCGGGGGATGCGACGAGTCGGAGTGCGATCACGAGCGGGCGTTGATCGGTCCGGTGGTTTCGCGGAGCCCGCCGGTGCGGTCGAAGCGGCGTTGCCGGCGGGGAGGACGATCGCGGGCGGATTCCCGGGCGCCCTCAGGCGAGGAAGCCGAGGTTGGGTTTCGCGAAGCGGCCGATGTTGGGGAAGGCGAGGCTGAGGTTGGCCTGGCTTACGCCGAACCAGGAGGCCAGCGTCGCGCCGTATTCGTCGACGCTGGTCGTCGGAATCCAGCGGCCCTGGGAGGTGTCGTCCGGGCCGCCGATGGTGAGGTCGGGCATGCGGCCGTAGATGTCGCCGCCCTTGACGGCGCCGCCGACGATCAGGTGGTGGCTGCCCCAGCCGTGGTCGGAGCCGTCGCCATTGGATGAATACGTGCGGCCGAAGTCGGAGCCGGTGAAAGCGGTGACGCGGTCGGCGCAGCCGAGCTCGACGGTGGCCTGGTAGAACGCGTTCATCGCCTGGCTGACCTGCTGGAGGAGCGAGGCGTGGGCGCCGATGGCGCGGTCGACGTCGTCGACCTGGTCGGCGTGGGTATCCCAGCCGCCGACGCGGGCGAAGAAGACCTGGCGCTTGAGGTTCAGGGCGGAGCTGACGCTGATGAGGTAGGCGATCGTCTTGAGCTGGTTGCCGAGGCTGGTGGCGGGGAAGGCGGTCGCGAGCGTGGGCGAGGTGTTGAGGACGGTGCCGAGCAGTTCGCTGGTGGAGATGGCGTCCTTGGAGAGTTGACCGAAGGCGGCGGCGAAGAGGTTGGCGTTGGCGCCGGCGAAGAGCTCTTTCTGCGCGGCGTAGCGGGCGGGGTTGTTGCCGCCGGTGGTGTTGCTAAAGGCGACGGGGCCGCCCTTGGGCGAGGCGTTGGAGGCGGGATTGACGGCGAGCTGGGTGACGGTGTCGCCGACCTGGAAGTTGTTAAAACCATTCAGCGAAACGGACATCGAGACGTCGTTGTTCGAATGAAGGGAATTGAGCAGGTCGGCGGTGCGGCCGCCCCAGCCGCTCTGGAACGGGCGGTCGGGCACGGAGCTCTGCCATTGGACGCTCTGGTCGTTGTGGGAGAAGAGCTGCGGCGGGAGGCGGACGGCGCGGGCGTTGTATTGGGCCTTGGTGGTGGGCTCGACGAGGGTGCCGACGTTGGCGAGCACGGCGGCCTTGCCGGCGCCGAAGAGCGAGTGGATCTCGGCGAGGCTCGGGTGGAGGCCGAAGGAGCGGCCGTCGGTGGTTCTCGGGGCGAGCGGCAAAATGCCGGTCTGCGGCAGGGCGAGGACGGAGCGGGCGGCGGCGTAAGCGGCGTAGCCGGAACCGGTGGGGACGATGAGGTTGGAGGCGTCGTTGCCGCCGTTGAGGAAGATGCAGACGAGCGCGCGGTAGTCGGAGGGGACGGCCCCGGCCGTGGCGGGCGCGGCGGAGGCGCCCGAGGTGCTGGCGGCGGCGGCGGTGGCACGGAGCTGGGTGAGGGCGGACAGCATCCCGGTGGAGCCGACCGCGGCGCAGCACTGACCGACAAAGTGGCGACGGTTCATGTTTAGTTGAGAGCTGAGAGTTGAGAGTTGAACGTTGAGAGCCAACAGCGGGAGGTCAGCGTTGGGTGGAGCCTTCGGGGCTGGTGGCGACGAGGAGGACGGCGGTCTGGACGCGCTCGAGCGGGGTGGTGTTGGCGTTGAGGCGGCCGAGGGCGGCGGTGATGCTGGTGCGGGTGGCGGCGCCGAGTTGGCCGGCGGCCAGCACGGCGCCGAGCCGGTCGAGCAGGGCGGGGACATTCGAGACGAGGGCGAGCTCGGCGGAGTAGTCGGGGACGAGCACGCGCGCGGCGTTGACGCCGGCGGCCGACGCGAAAACCGAGGTGCGGAGGAAGTTCGGCACGCTGATGGCGGTGGTGTCGTCGGTGATCTGGAACTCGGGCGCGACGAGGCCGGCGGCGGCGAGCGCGCCCGGGTGAACGTAGCCGGGCTCGAAGTAGTTGAAGACGGACGGGGCGCGCTGGGGGGCCTGGGCGAGCGTGGTCTGGACGTTGTCGTAACCGATGATGCGGCCGGAGCTGCTGGCGGCGCCGAAACCGCGCAGCAGGCCCGTGAGGCGGAGAAGCGGTTCGCGGAGTTTGCCGTAGCCGGGATCGTCGCTGACGGCCGTCGAGCGGGCTTCGTAGTCGGTGAGGATCGCGCGCACGACGGCGCCGAGATCGCCGCGGACGCCGGCGCCGTTGTTGCGGAATTTCTCGGCGACGCGCCAGACGTAGGCGGGGCTGGGGTTGTCGGTGACGAGACGCTGGATCAGCTGGCGGCAGATGAAGGCGGGGGTGTTGGCGTGGTCGAAGAGGGCGTCGAGGGCGCGCTTGAGGTCCTCGGTGCCGCCGAGGTTGGCGGGAATGACGGCGGCGAGGACGGGGCTCAGGTCCTTGGTGCCGCTCTCGTGCGACGCGGGGTAGAGCATCATCGGGTTGAGGTAGTCCTGGCGGGCGCCGCGGAAGGACGGGTTGACCTGGGTCGAGTAGAAGCCCCAGCCGGTGAAGATGCGCGCCATCTGGGTGATGGTGGTCTGGTTGTAGGTGGGAATCGGCAGGCCCTGGTCGTCGAGCTTGAGGGTGCCGTCGGGCTGGAGCTGGACGAGACCGATGGAGAACAGCTGCATCACCTCGCGGGCATAGTTTTCGTCGGGGTTGGTGCCGGCGACAGGGTCGGCCTTGGCGTTGCGCAGGTGGCTCAGGTAGAGGCCCATCACGGGACTGAGGCTGACCTGCTCGAGCAGCGTGCGGAAGTTGCCGAAGGCGCCGTTGACGAGGAGGTCGTAGTAGCCGGCGATCGGCTCGGTCATGTTGTTGCCGAAACCGGTGTCGGAGACGACGAGGATCTGGCTGAGGGCGAAGGCGACGCGTTGGCGAAGTTGGTCGGGAGCGGTGAGGGCGTGCTGGAACCAGGCGCGCTGGCGGAAGCTGAGGATGTAAGGATTGATCGTCGGATCGTAGTCGCCGGCGGCGACGGCGGCGTTGCGCTCGTTCACGGTGGCGACGCGGTGGGAACTGGCCGCGAGCGCCATCTGGGCATCGATCCAGGCGGTGACGGAGCCGCCGGTGAGGGCGTCGATCTCGGACTTCTTCGGCCCGAACGTGGCCTGGGTGAGCAGGCGGGCGGCGTCGACCGCGGTGAGATTGGTCAGGGCGACGGCGGGCGGGGCGGCGGGAGCGGTGAACGTCTGCGAGCCGGTGGCGGTGAGGAAAGATCCGCGGAGCTCGCCGGCGGGGAAGGCGCCGCTGTCGATGCCGACGTAGATCTGCCCGGAGCGGAGGGCGTCGAGGATCTGGGTGGCGGTGAAGGTCGCGGTGGCCTGGATGGTCCACTGGGCGCCGGTGACCTGACCCCGGGTGCCGAGGTCGAGGACGTAGTCGCCGGCGGAGGTGGAATTGCCGACGAAGAGGTGCATGCCGGCGAGGCCGGAGCTGAGATTGGAGTAGGAGACGTTGACGGTGGCGGTGGTGCCGCTCGCGCTGAGCACGATCGTGGCGAGACCGGAGGCGGCCGAGGCGGCGGCGCCCGGCGGCGGGCGGAGGTAGGCGACGTAGAGCGTGCCCGGATTGTCGGCGATGGCGACGGTGCCGGCGACGGAGGTGCCGAGGGCGTAGCCCGTGCCGGGGGCGAGCGTGACGGTGACGGTCTCGGACGGCTCGACCACGGTATCGGCGAAGGGCACGACGGGGATCTTCACGCTGGTGGCACCGGCGGGGATGGTGACAAAGCCGACGAGCGCAGGGTAGTCGGAGCCGTTGGTGGCGGTGCCGGAAACGCCGTAGTTGACGACGAGCGGGGCGAAGGTGTCGCCGGTGCGGGTGACGACAAACTCGCCGGCCTGGGTGCCGGTTTCGTTGGCGGTGGCTGCCGTGGTGGACAGGGAGACGACGGTGGCGACCGCGGGCGAGACGTCGTAGACCTCGACGAGGGCGACACCGGTGGTATCGCCGACGCCGCTGACCTGGATCGTGTAGCTGCCCGGGGCGAAGTCGGCGAGGATGGCGGAATCGCGGCTGTTGTTGGCGAAGGAGAAGGCGCCGGCGCCGGAGGCGGCGGCGGAGATGGCGGCGGCGGCGGCCCCGCCGGAGACAGGCGTGCCCCAGTTGTTGTTGGAGGCGACGGTGGTGCCGGTGGCGGCGTTGAGCACGACGACGGTGGGGTCGGCGAGGGCACCGCCGACGCCGAGCGCGGTGAGGGCCGGGCCGGCGGCGCGGATGAGGAGGCGGCGGGTGCCGGTGCCGGCGGAAACGACGAGGCCGGGGATGAGGATGTTGCCGCCGGTGCCGACCTGGGCGCGGGTGGAGATATTGGCGAGGCGCGCGCCGACGGCGCCGACCTCGTAGACCTCGATCAACGAGACGCCGGTGCCGCCGCCGACGCCGCTGACCTGGGCGGTATAGCTGCCGGGGGCGAGGGTGGCGAGGAGGGCGGAGTCTAGGGAGCCGGCCGCGAGTCCGAAGGCGCCGACCGCGGAGAACGAGGCGGCGGTCACGGGGGTGGCGGTGCCGACCGGCGTCGACCAGTTGTCGTTTTCGGCGATTTTGGTGGAGCCGGAGTAGAGCTCGAGCTTCGGGTCGGCGAGGGCGCCGGCGACGCCGAAGCCGGCGAGGGCGGGGCCGGTGGCGCGGAGGAGAAGGGTTTTGTTGCCGCCGGTGCCGATGTTGAAGCCGGTGATCAAAATGTCGCCGCCGGTGCCGACTTGGGCCCGGGTGGAGAGATTCGAAATGCTGGGCGTCTGGGCGAGGAGCGCCGGGGCCAAGGCGAGGGCAAGCAAGGCGGCGGCGTGAGGGGCGCAGCGCGAAAACGGGGTGAAGCGCGGGAGGTTCATGCGGGACAAGGGGACAGGTCGGCGTGTGACGGCGGACCAAGGCTGGGGTAACCGACGCAGGCCGAGGATGAGGCGATGTGACGTAATTGTCGCGAAGCTTTTACAGCACGGTGACGGATGGCGGTGCGGGTTGTGACGGACGGCGGGGCAAGCCGGGATGGGAGAGGTGGCCCGGCGACGTTGGCGGAACCGCGCTCGCGCCCAAGGAGCGGAGCATGACGGGTTGGACAGGATACGACCGGCGGGCGACGCGGGAGCCTGAGCAGGAACGCGATGCGCGGGCGCGTCCGTCGGACCACCGGGATTGGAACGGCCGGGGGCAGAGCGTCTTGGCGGGAAGGGAACGACCGGGGCGGAGCGACGGTGACGGGGCCGCCGAGCGGGCCGGGGCGTCAGCGAACGGTGCGGAGCTGGACGCTGTCGACGAGGTGATCCTGGGCGACGATGTCGGTGGCGACGACGACCTTGTCGCCGGGGCCGAGGCGGCCGGTGCGGCGCAGGAGGGCGAGGGCGTTTTCGATGGTGTCGTTGGGGTCCGAGGCGAGCGGCATCAAAATCGGTTCGACGGCGCGGAGGAGGCGCAGCTGACGGAGGACCTCAAGGGAGGGCGTGAAGGTGAAGATCGGCGAGTGGGCCGGACGGAGGAGGGCGAGGCCCTGGGCCATGAAACCGTGGCGGGTGAAGGTGACGAGTTTCGAGCCGGGGATCTCGTTGGCGAGGACGACGGCGGAGTGGAGGACCTTCATGCGCTCGCCGGTGAAGGCGGCGGGCTCGTTCCAGGTGTCGTCGGCCTCGAGTTCGATGCGGCGGGAGATGGCGTCGAGCATGGCGACGCATTCGAGCGGGTATTTGCCGACGGTGGTCTCGCCGGAGAGCATGACGCAGTCGGCGAGTTCGTAGACGGCGTTGGCGACATCGGTGATCTCGGCGCGCGTCGGCACGGGCTGCGAGATCATGGACTCGAGCATGTGGGTGGCGACGATGACGGGGCGGCCCTGGGCGAGGCAGGCGCGGACGGCGCGGCGCTGGATGACGGGCAGCTCCTCGAAGGGGCACTCGATGCCGAGGTCGCCGCGGGCGATCATGAGGCCGTCGCAGGCGTTGACGATCTGGTTGAGGTTGGTGATGGCGCTCTGGTCCTCGATCTTGGCGATGATGCGGACCTTGGAGCGCTTCTCGGCGAGGAAGGCGCGGAGCAGGTCGATGTCGGCGGATTCGCGGACGAAGGACAGGGCGAGAAAATCGATGCCCTCCTCGAGGCCGACGATGGAATCGGCGCGGTCCTTCTCGGTGAAGGAGGGGAGGTTCACCTTGACGCCGGGGAGGTTGATATGGCGGCGGGACTTGAGTTCGCCGGGGATGAGGACGCGGCAGCGGATGCGGGCGTCGTTCTTCTCGAGGACCTCGAGCCGGAGCAGGCCGTTGTCGACGAGGACGGTATCGCCGACGCGGATATCCTTGGCGAGGTCCTGGTAGTTGACGCCGACGGAGCGGATCTCCTCGGCGCCGGTGCCGCCCTCCTCGTTCATGCCGGGGCGGACGGTGAAGTCGAAGATCTCGCCGGCCTTGAGCTCGATCGGGGCGGCGAGGTCGCCGGTGCGGATCTCGGGGCCCTTGATGTCCATCATGATCGCGACCTCGCGCTCGACGCGGGCGCTGACGGCGCGGATGCGGCGGATGACGGTGCGGGTCCAGTCGTGTTTGGCGTGCGCCATGTTGAGGCGGACGATGTCGGCGCCGGCGCGGATGAGTTTTTCGAGCATCTCCTCGCTCTCGGTGGCGGGGCCGAGGGTGAAGATGATTTTCGTGCGGCGGATCGACTTGGACGGAGCGGTCATGGCCCCGAGTAGGTGCAGGATTCGGGCCGGAGGGGCGAGGCGGAAGAAGGGGAGAAAAATCGGAAAACTGGAAAACTTGAAAACGAGCGATGGCGGGACCACCGGGGCAGGGGATCGGGTCGGCGCGGAGAATTTCCGTGCGTGTTATGACAATCGCGTTACAACGCCGGCCCCATGAGTTTGTCCTCCCCGGCCCATGGTGAAACTGCGGCGGCGCGGCCCGCGCTGCCGCCCGGCTACGGGGCGCGGCGTGGACTCAACTGGAGCGTCGTGGGGTTGCTCTACACGAGCTTCTACATGTGCCGCTACAACCTCTCGATCGCGAACAAGCCGATGTCGGACGAGTTCGGGTTCTCGAAGGGGGACATGGGCGACATCTTGGGCGCGCAGTTTTACGCCTACGCGATCGGCCAGGTGGTCAACGGACTCATCACGGACAGGCTGGGCGGCAAGAAAGCGCTGTTGATCGGGGCGGCGGGGACGATTCTGGCAAACATCGCGTTCGGCGGGGCCTCGTTTCTCGGGCTGCTGTGGCTGTTCGTGACCCTGCGCGGCATCGACGGCTACGCGCAGTCGTTCGGCGCGCCGGGCTTCATCAAGATCAACGCCTCGTGGTTCAGCGCGACGGAGCGCGGGACCTTCGCGGGGGTGTTCGGGTTCATGATCAACCTCGGGCGCGTGGCGATCAACCAGCTCGGGCCGGCGCTGCTGGGCGGCTTCGTGTTTCTGGGCATGTGGAATATCCCGGCGCAGCACTGGCGGATGCTGTTCTTCGTGCCCGCGGGCATCGCGGCGGTGGTGGCGGTGGCGCTGGCGATCTGGGCGAAGGACACGCCGGAAGAGGCGGGTTTCCACGGTGTCTACAAGGGGGAGGCGGACCACGACGACACCGTGCGGGCGGACATGCGCGAGGTGTTCGTGCAGATCGTGACGAACAAATACGTGTGGATCATGGCGAGCGCCTACGCGTGCACCGGCGCGGTGCGGCAGACGGTCGACCAGTGGTTCCCGCGCTACATGCAGGAGGTGCACAAGATCGACCTGAACTCGCCGTTGTTTCTCGTGGTCGGTTTTTTGATCCCGTTCGTGGCCTCGGCGGGTTCGTTCATTTCCGGCATCGTCTCCGACAAGATCTTCGGCGGACGGCGCGCGCCGGTGGCGGCGGGCATCTACTGCCTCGAGGTGGTGACGATCATCGTCGCCTCGCAGGTGCACGGGGCGATGGCGATCGCGGTGGCCTTCGTGACGGTGGCCTTCACGGCGAATTCGACGCACTCGCTGCTCGGTCCGGCGGCGGCGATGGACATCGGCGGCCGGAAGGCGGCCGCCTTCGCCTCGGGCTGCATCAATTCGTTCCAATACATCGGGGCGGGCGTGGCGATGCAGCTGCTCGGCCGGCTGCTGGATGCCACGGGCTACAAATACTTTTTTATCTTTATGATCCCGTGGGCGGTGCTTGGCGCGGTGCTGATGTTCAGCATGGCCGGCCAGCGCAACCTGCGGAAGACGAAGGCCGCGGCGCACTGAGCGCGGCGGCGCCGTGGCGGCGCGGGGCTGCGGGGCGATCGCGGCGGGGCCGAGCGGCCGGCGCGCCGGAGCGCATCAGTCGAAGGCGGCGAGGAAGCGGATGAGGTTGGCGATGTGGTCGTCGACAGTGATGCCGAGGCATTCGCAGCCGGTGTAGATCGTGGCGCGGTCGACCTTGGCGGCGAAGGCGGTGTCCTTGACCTTTTTGCGGATGGAGGCGGGCTTCATCTCGCCGTAACGCACGGGGTTCATTTTCCGATAGGCGTAGAAAATGCCGCAAAGTTCGTCGGTCGCCAGCAGGGCGGCGGCCAGCGGGGTGCGGGGGCGGGTCGAGAAGCCGTTGTAGCCGAGCGCGTGGGCTTCGACGGCGTGGATGAGGTCCTCGGGGTAACCCCACTCCGCGAACCAACGCAGCGATTCGGCGGGATGCGTCGCCGGGTGTTGCTCGAAATCGAGATCATGGAGGAGCCCGGTGAGGAACCAGAGCTCGGGGTCGGCGGCGCCGAGATGGCGTGCATAGCCCTCGAGGGCGGCGGCGACCATGCGGGCGTGGTAGCGCTGGTAGTCGTCGGTGACGTGGCGTTCGAGCAAGGCCTGGGCGTCGGCGCGGGTCGGGAGGGGCATGGGGAAACGGTGGTGAAAAACGGCGCGGCGGGAAGTGCGGAGAAGAAGGCGGGGTGGGCAGGCTGCGGAAATCGCTGCGGCATTGTCCGCCGGGGCGAAGTCGGATCGTTGTAGTGGCAGGACACGTTCCGGATGGTCCGGACGGAGCCTAGTCTTCCCCCATGTCGAATCCCATTCCTTCATCCCACCCCGCGGCGAAGCCCGCAACCAGCTATCGGCCGGCCGGCCATACCACGGTGACGCCCTTTCTCGTGTGCGGTGGCGCGGCCGCGGCCATCGAATTTTACGCGAAGGCATTCGGTGCCGTGGAAATGGCGCGACTGCCGGGCCCGGACGGTCGGTTGATGTATGCCGCGATCAGGATCGGGGATTCGATCGTGATGCTCAACGACGAGTATCCGGAAATGCAGGCCTTGGGGCCGAAGGCGCGAGGCGGCACCTCGGTGACGATCCACCTTTTCGTGCCGGACGTGGATGCAGCCTATGCGCAGGCGGTGGCGGCCGGAGCGACGCCGGCGATGCCGGTGCAGGATATGTTCTGGGGCGACCGCTACGGCCTCGTGATCGATCCCTTCGGCCACGCGTGGTCGGTGGCGACGCACAAATTCGACCTGACGCCGGCCCAGCTGGCGGAAGCGGCAAAGTCGGCGTGCGGCGGCTGAGCGGGCGGCGACGGGCGTCGGAAGACCTGCGGCTCAGCCTGTCTCGGGCAGAAACGTCGGGAACGCCACGCCGCGCGCGGGCGTCACGGCGCCGACCGCCTGGGCGGCGTGGAGCTCGACGTTCTTGGCGCCCCAGGCGTAGCCGAGACGGACAAGCGATCCGGCGCTGCTCGGCACGAGGTAGACCACG
>JACCDS011380501.1_pt1 | contig 14600 bp, 14 predicted proteins | sample 7446441 | NCBI WGS metagenome assembly JACCDS01 (sample SAMN15323445, study PRJNA562643) | freshwater metagenome | isolation source: river surface water | place: USA:Blue River Watershed | collected 2017-08-17 | reverse complement strand
CAGTTGGTAGAGCGCTACCTTGCCAAGGTCGAGGTCACGAGTTCGAGTCTCGTTGCCCGCTCCAAATTTCAAACTTTTTCGGTTCAGAGAGCGGGCATAGCTCAGTTGGTAGAGCGCTACCTTGCCAAGGTCGAGGTCACGAGTTCGAGTCTCGTTGCCCGCTCCAGTCGAATATCCTCTTCGTTTTAATCACGCAGTATGCAATACAGCAACTTGGCTAAACGCATTCCCTGCATATCCTCACCGTTTTTTTAATTTCAGCTTGCTGTTTGTGCTAATTTGCATCCAGATCAAGACTTCGCATACTTGAACTCTGTGGCGTGGACTGTTAGCGTAGCGCGAAATTTTTCAGGTATGACCAGTATGCAAACTCAGAATAAACTCAGTCGTCTTGTGCAGAAGGTAAATTCGGCGCCGGCTTTTTGCCGTAGTTGGCTGTTGTCGATGTTGTTCGGTCGCACCATTAAGTTTGCCGGTACTGCAGGTGTGCAGGTGGAACAGCTTGACTGGCATAAATCCCGGTTAAAACTCTCCAACCGTAAAAAAGTACAGAATCATATTGGCTCGGTTCATGCCGCCGCCACCGCCTTATTAGGTGAATCTGCCAGCGGTTTTTTACTCGGTATGCATGTGCCCGATGACAAAATCCCTTTATTAAAATCAATGCAAATCCAGTATTTGAAGCGATCTACCGGTGCTTTGACCGCGCAGGCGCAACTGGACGACGACCAGATCAGCCAGATCCGCAGTGCCGAGAAAGGTGAAGTGGTGATCCGGGTCTTAATCAAAGACCAGCTGGGTGTCGAACCGGTTGAAGCATTGTTTACCTGGGCCTGGATCCCGAAAGTCCGCAAATAACCAATTGTTACGAGAGCTGGCGGGCCAGTCTGATCCCTGTTAGATTTGGCAATAGGACAGGCGACAGGAATGGCAAGTGACAACAACAGAGCTCAAAGCTGGCAGCAGGCTCCCCGGTACGCGACAAGATATACATTTGTCCTGGCTGGTGCGACACCCTAAGCGTGTTGCTGTCTCTCTGGCGTCGTTGTTGATGTTGCTGTTTGGCGTATTAGTATGGCAACAGCAGCAAAAAAATATTGAAGTCGAACGCTACCAGCTGTTGCAGCAAGTCAGTCACCATGCGGCGGCGGTCGAAGCTGCAGTGCGTACCGCGGTGGTGGTGAGTGAATCCCTGCGCACCGAAATCGTGTTAAACCCTACTCAGTCGCTGTCCGAGCTTGATGCCCGTATCCGCTTGTTACTAGAAGATTATCCTCTTTTTCGCCACATTGCTTTGGCGCCGGATCTTGTCATCCGTTATGTCTATCCACTGGCTGGCAATGAAGCTGCGCTAGGGGTCAATTACCGCTTGGTACCGGAACAATATGCCGCAGTTGAAAAAGCGGTTGCCTCCGGAGGGCCTTTGTTAGCAGGGCCGGTGCAGCTGGTGCAGGGCGGCAGCGGCCTTGTGCTGCGGGTGCCGGTATTGCTTTCGGATAAACAGTTATGGGGGATCATCGCGGCGGTGATCCCACTCGAACGTTTGCTGCAGCAAACCCAACTGGAAAAATTGCAGCAGGATTATTATCTGGGTTTGTCTGGTCGCGACGGCGACATGCATGACCCTGAACTGTTTTGGGGCGATCAGGTCTTGCAGGGATTGCCGTCCGTATATGCCAATATTCGGTTGCCGAATGGCCAGTGGCGTTTACATGCATTTCCAAAACAACATATGCCGTTGCTGGCCGGGTTGCCTACATTATTTTTACCAGCCGGTATCTTAGTGATTTTTTTACTGAGTACGGGCCTATATGTGTTATTGCGTTTGTCACAAGAACGGCAGCAAGCGCTGCAAACTGTGGCCTGGCAGGCCAGTTTTGATCCGCTGACCGGCTTGGCGAATCGCTCAGTGTTGTTAGGCCAGCTTGAATTGATGCTCAAACATGCCAAAGCGCAGCGTACGCAATTAGCGGTACTCAGTCTGGATTTGGATGAATTTAAGCAGGTTAATGAAAGCCTTGGTCACCCGGTTGGTGACCAGTTACTGCAATTAGTTGCGGACAGGTTATTAGAGCAATTGCACGGCCCAGAGCTGGTGGCGCGTTCCGGTGGCGATGAGTTTGTGCTGGTATTGCCGGCGTCAAGCCAGAGCGAAGCGCTGGAAAATTTCTGCCAGACGTTATTAAAATCGTTCCAAGCGCCTTTTATGGTGCGCAATACTCCCTTGTCGATCTCGACCAGTATCGGCGTAGCTATCTATCCAAATGATGGCTTACTGGCGATTGATTTGCTCAAACATGCGGATCGCGCCATGTATGAGGCGAAACATCTGGGCCGCAATACTTTTCATTTCTATGATGCTGGCATGCAAAAAGAAGCCGATCATTTTGTCCACCTGCATCACGAAATTCTCAAAGGCATTGAACAGCGTCAGTTTTTTCTGGTGTATCAACCGATTTTTGATGTCGCGTCCCGGCGCTTCAGTAAAGGCGAAGCACTGGTGCGTTGGCAACATCCGGAGCGGGGCCTGATTTCGCCTTTTGACTTTATTCCTGTCGCGGAACGAACTGGTGCCATCCGGCCGCTTGGTCAGTGGATTTTACAGCAAGCCATTGCTGATATGCAGCTATTTCAACAGCTTGGGCTTGATCTGCAGATCTCAGTCAATCGCAGTAGTCAGGAATTTAATCAAAGTAAAGTTGCCGATGATTGGCTGGCACAGCTCAGCGCTGCAGGTTTGCTGCCGGAACAGTTGATTCTGGAAATCACCGAGTCGGTGTTTATGGACACGGTGTCGGTACAACAATCCAATGTGCTGAGCCTACACCAGCAAGGCGTCAAGCTGGCTATTGATGATTTTGGTACCGGCTATTCAGCACTGAATTATTTGAGTCGCTATCCAGTTGATTTTATTAAAATTGATAAGAGTTTTATCAATCATATAGCCGAGCAGGATAAAGCCTGTGCCTTGGTTGCCGTGTTGATTAATATGGCAAAAGTGCTGGATGTGCAGGTCGTGGCGGAAGGGGTGGAGACCCGCGAGCAGTTCGATTTATTACTCAAACTCGGCTGCGATTATATTCAGGGCTATTACTGTGCGCGGCCACTGGCAAAAGCTGATTTTGTGTCTTTGGTTCAACAACCACAGGCTTTTATATGACTGAACAGCCGTGTGTACGGAACTGTTGCCTGGATCCCGCGGATGTCTGTTTGGGCTGTGGCCGAACATTGCCGGAGATCACTGGCTGGCATCAGGCCAATGAGCTGGAAAAACAGCAGATTTTGCAACGCTCACAACAGCGTTTGCAGCAGATGGCAGACAGTCAGCTTAGGCGTCGCGCGGCAAACCGACCTGAATAATCCGCACGAGGCGTTGTTGCGCTCTGCTCAGCACCTGTGCAGCTTTTTGTTGTTGCTGTTCCAAGGCCCAGTCGACATGGCGCTGCACCAGCGCGTCACCGCGATAATCCTGCAGCGCCTGCAGAATTTCCGGCGAGTGCGGCGCATTGCCAAGCGCCACCGCCAGATTACGTTGCCAACGCTGATAACCAATGCGGCGAATGGCCGAGCCTTCGGTCAGTCGCAGGAACTCAGCTTCGCTCCAGCCGAACAAATGCAGCAGTGATTGGTCACGCCATTGTGGCCGGCGTTGGAAGTCTGGCTCCTGTGTCAGTGGGGCAGTGCGGTTTACCGGGCAAACCAGCTGGCAATCGTCACAACCGTAGATACGATTGCCGAGCAAAGGGCGCAGTTCTTCCGGAATATCATCTTTTAACTCGATCGTCAGATAGCTGATACAGCGCCGCGCATCAACGACAAAAGGCGCAACGATCGCGCCGGTCGGGCAACTGGTGATACAGGCAACGCAGTTGCCGCAGTCTTTTTCGACGGGCTGGTCAATGGGAAGTGGGATGTTCACCAGTAGTTCGCCGAGGAAAAACCAGGATCCGGCCTCTTCACTGAGTAACAGACTATGTTTGCCAACCCAGCCGAGACCGGCTTTGGCGGCCAGCGGGCGTTCCAGTACCGGTGCCGAATCAACAAAAGGCCGGAAACCTAAGTCACTAACTCTGCCAGCAATCCGCTCGCCAAGCTGTTTCAGCCGTTGGCGCAACACTTTGTGGTAATCCCGGCCCAGCGCATAACGGCTGATATATCCCAGGTTTGGATCTGCCAGGTTGGTGGCAAAACCAGCCTGCGCCGGCAGATAGTCCATCCGGACTGAAATGACTCGTATGGTACCAGGCTGCAGTTCTTGAGGCCGTGCCCGCATCATGCCATGAGACGCCATATAATCCATCTCGCCATGGAAACCGGCATCCAACCACTGTTGCAGCCTGGGTTCCTCGCTGCTCAGGTCCGTATCGGTAATACCACAGGCACTGAAACCCAGCTGCAGGGCCCAGTCTTTGATTTCGGTCGCCAGTGCTGACCAGTCGGTGCAGATGGTGTTAGTCATAACTGAGAATGAAACGCCGTGAATCGCCAGATGTTACCACAGAGTCCGATGTGCAGCGCGGTAGTGCTGACGCGTTGATTTTGGTAGCATAAGCGCTGAGTTGATGTTTTACAGGCCAAACTGCCCATGTCCGGACTTTCCCGTCAGATAGAACTGAGTGATGAAATTGCCACGAAGACCCTGGCAAGTTTACTGGCACAAAGCTGTCGACATGGTGCGGTGATATATTTACATGGTGATCTGGGTGCCGGCAAAACCACCTTCAGCCGATATTTGCTGCAGGCGCTGGGTCATCAGGGCAACGTAAAGAGCCCGACTTATACCCTGGTGGAATCCTACCAGCTAGACACATTGGCTGTGTTTCATTTTGACCTGTACCGGCTGCATGATCCGGAAGAACTCGAGTTTATGGGGATCCGCGATTATTTTGCCCCTGAACATTTATGTTTGGTGGAATGGCCAGAGCGCGGCCAGCCTTTATTGCCGGTGCCTGATTTGGACCTGCAACTGAAAATAACCAGCGCTTCGGCTCGTCAGTTGCACATCAGCGCACTGACGGCACGTGGCGCAGCGATGTTGGAACTGATTGTCTGATATGAACTTTTTCCGGATGTTTTGTTTGGGCCTTTGCCTGACGCTCTGCAGTTTTGTCGTTATGGCGGCAAATAAAATCGACAGCGTACGGATTTGGCCGTCACCGGACAGTACGCGCGTCGTATTCGATGTGGAGCAAAAACCAGTGTTTCGCTTATTGGCCAAACAAGGCTCATTAGTGACGCTGGAAATCGATGGTGTCAGTGAACCGAAACTTGGCAAAATGTCTGGCGCTTCAGAACTGGTTAAATCGATCCGGGTGCAAAAAGTTGCTGGCAAATCATCGGTTCGGGTATTGCTGGATTTAAGCCGCGAATCCACTGAAAAAGTTTTTGCCTTGCCGCCTTCAGACCGATATGGCCACCGGCTGGTGCTGGATCTGACTGATGTACAGGCCGAACAAGCCTTTGTCGCGCCGCCCCAGCCAAGACGCACTTCAGGCAGCAGCAGTGGCAGAGACATCATTATTGCCATCGATGCCGGTCACGGCGGCCATTATCCACGCGGAGTGGGGCCCAAAAGCACCTACGAAAAACACATCACCATGGCTGTGGCCGAAAAACTGGCCGCGTTACTGAACAAAGAACCCGGTTTCAAAGCGGTGCAGACCCGGACGGGCGATTATTATATTTATCCAAGTAAAAGACCCGATGTAGCGCGCAGCAAACAAGCTGATTTACTGTTATCCATTCACGCCGACGCGGCAGAAAACCGCAAAGCCAGTGGCGCATCGGTCTGGGTACTGTCATTAAAACGCGCCACGACGGAAGTTGGCCGGATGATGGAACAGACCGAGCAACATTCTGAATTGCTCGGTGGTGTGGCCGAAGTGATAAAAGACTCTGCCAACGAGCGTTATTTGGCGCAGACGGTGCTGGATTTGTCGATGAATCATTCCATGACTACCGGCTTTGAAGTTGCAGCCTCAGTCTTACGTGAGCTGGATCATGTCACTAAGCTGCACAAAAGACAGCCTCAGGCGGCCAGTCTCGGTGTGTTAAAAGCGCCGGATATTCCATCGATTTTGGTCGAAACCGGCTACATCTCCAACCATAACGAAGAGCAAAAACTGAAAACGGCTTCGCACCAGCAGAAGCTTGCGAATGCAATGTTTCGTGCGTTGAAAAAACATTTTCAGCAGTCGCCGCCGGCCGACAGTGCACTTGCGCAGTGGCGGGGCAAAAACAACCTGCAGATGCCAGCTGAATCGGCCACTGCGCGCAGTAGCGGCGCGGACACCAGTTTGCCGGCGTCGTCGAGCCCGACCGTATCGGGCCCACGCAGCAACACTGCCAAAGTGGCTGGTCCTGTACTGCCGGCTCGAAGCGAAGGCAGTGCAAGGCTGGTGACACATAAAGTCAAATCCGGCGAGTCCTTGTCGATGCTGGCACGCAAATACGGTGTGCCGATGTCGCGATTGCGCCAAATCAATCAATTGAAGTCTGACAATATCCGCATCGGTCAGATCTTGCGGGTGCCACAGTCATGACTATCCGGCTGCTACCCCCGCAACTGGCAAACCAGATCGCTGCCGGTGAAGTGGTAGAACGGCCGGCGTCGGTGATCAAAGAGCTGGTAGAGAACAGTCTCGATGCCGGGGCCACCGATGTTCACATCGATGTGGAGAAAGGTGGCAGTAAGTTGTTGCGTGTGCGTGACAATGGTCAGGGTATCGCTAAAGATGAATTGACTCTGGCTCTCAGTCGCCACGCCACGTCCAAAATTCATGATTTTGCCGATCTGGCACATATTGTCAGCCTCGGGTTTCGCGGTGAAGCGCTGGCCAGTATCAGCTCAGTTTCACGGCTGACACTAACCTCCAGGCCGGCCAGCCAGGATGCGGCCTGGCAGGCAATGGCAGAAGGTCGTGATATGGCGGTGCAAATCAAGCCTGCTGCCCATCCGGTGGGCACCAGTATTGAAGTGCTGGATTTATTTTTTAATACACCGGCCCGGCGGCGTTTCCTAAAATCAGATAAAACCGAATTCAGTCATATTGAAGAGCTGGTAAAACGTCTTGCGCTCAGTCGTGACGATGTCAGCTGGACCCTAACGCATAATGGTCAGCTGGTGCGACAACTCAAAGCAGTGACCGATGATGCCGGGCGGCAACGCCGGATACAGCAGCTATGTGGTCGAAGTTTCGCGCAATCGGCCTGTTATGTCGAAAGTCAGTATGAGCAGATGCAGCTGAGTGGCTGGATCCTGCCGGCGGCATCCTGCAGCGCACAATTGCAATGCCAGTACAGCTATGTCAATGGCCGCATGATGCGTGACAAATTACTCAATCATGCCATTCGCCAGGCATATGCCGAGATGCTCGCACCGGAAGCACTACCGGCTTTTGTGCTGTATTTGCAAATCGATCCGGAACAAGTCGACGTCAACGTGCATCCGGCTAAACACGAAGTACGGTTTCATCAGGCGCGACTGGTGCATGATTTTGTATTTAGTGCGCTGAGTCAGATGCTGACACAAACAGCACAAAATGATTTATTACTGGCTGAGCAGGTGAATCACAGTCAGGCTATGCAGCAACGTCAGCCGATGCCGACAGCACTGCAAAGTCCGACGCCCAGCCGCCACGAAGTTGTTAACAGCGCTGCCAGAAGTCTCAGTGCCGCGCCTGCGCGCAGTTATGCTGGGCTGACGTCAGCGCGCAATCAGATCCCAACCGGCAGTGATTGGACTACCTTGGTGCAGGAACCACCGGCAAATACACCAATCACTGCTGCTGTGGTTACCACAGCCAACACGCCGCCAGGCAGCTTGATGGTCAGCAGCACAGAGCTATTGGTTATGCAGCAGGACCAGTTGTGGTTGCTGGATGTTCCGGCCACTGTCGCGCCACTGTTGGCTTTAAAAAATGTGGCATCTGCGGCGTTGTTGTTGCCGGAGCGCTTGCGGCTCGAACCCGCAGAAGTCAGCTTGCTAACCGCGAGGGCCGGATTGCTCTGTCAAATGGGATTTGATGTGGTGCTGAGCAATCAAATCCTGATCATTCGCGCTGTGCCGCAGTTACTGCAAGGCACTCCATTAAGTCATGTATTACCGGTGTGGTGGTCAGGCTGGTTCGCGCAAACAGAGCTGACGCTCATGTGGCAACAACTATTGCAGTTGTTGTTAAGCCGGCAGTTATTGTCTCTCCACTTGCTGTTACAGACCGAAACGGATTTATTGCGACACACAGAACACTGGTGCGCCGTGCCGGTTGATTTAACCGGGGCACGTCGACAATTACAGGAGAGAACCCAATGACTGCTCCGGTCGTATTTTTGATGGGGCCGACAGCATCCGGAAAAACTGCACTAGCGCTGGCGCTGGCCGAACAGCAACCGGTAGAGATTATCAGCGTCGACAGTGCGTTGATCTATCGCGGCATGGACATTGGTACCGCTAAGCCGAACGCGGCGGAGCTGGCTGCAGTACCACACCATCTGATTGATATTCTCGATCCGGCACAGACTTATTCGGCAGCGGATTTTCGGACGGATGCCTTGCGACTTATTGCTGATATACAACAGCGTGGCGCACTGCCATTATTGGTTGGTGGCACGATGTTGTATTTTAAGGCGTTACTGGAAGGCATCTCGCCATTGCCTGAAGCTGACCCAGAAATCCGTGCAAAGATTGAAACAGAGGCGGCAGAGCAGGGCTGGGCCACGTTGCACGGTCAGCTGGCATTGGTGGATCCGGTTTCGGCTGCCCGAATTCATCCGAATGATCCGCAGCGGATCAATCGAGCTTTGGAAGTATACCGGCTTACCGGACGTAGCCTGACCGAATTGACGGCAGAAAAAGGTGAACCTTTTCCGTATCCGGTCTGTCAATTTGCTATCGCGCCGACCGAACGGGCTGAACTGCATCGGCGCATTGCACTGCGTTTTGAGCAGATGCTGGCACAAGGTTTTGAGCAGGAAGTGCGACTTTTAAAACAACGCACTGATCTACATCCTGATTTGCCTTCTATACGTTGTGTGGGCTATCGGCAGATGTGGGACTATCTGGACGGGCTAGTGCCTTATGACGAGATGGTGTATCGTGGTGTTGCCGCAACGAGACAACTGGCAAAACGCCAGCTGACATGGCTACGCAGCTGGCAGAATTTAAGCTGGTTAAATGCTGATTTAACTCAGCAAGAAAACTTGCAAGCTGTTTTAACTTCGCTACGCTCAATTAGTGAAGAAAAAAGCGTTATTTAACGACTTGAAAATAATATAATAATCCATATATCAAGAATCAGAACAAAGAAAAAGGAAAGCGGCAAATGGCAAAGGGCCAATCTTTACAAGACCCATTTTTAAACACTTTACGGCGGGAACGTATTCCTGTGTCCATTTACCTTGTAAATGGGATTAAGCTGCAAGGCCAGATTGAGTCATTCGACCAGTTTGTCATTCTGCTGAAGAACACCGTAAGTCAGATGGTCTATAAGCATGCGATTTCAACAGTAGTCCCGGCACGTGCGGTAAACACTATGACCACGCACGGTAGTGGCTCTGGTGACGACGAGCTGGAAGAGTAATCAGGACTATATTGCTTGTTTGACCTTCATCAGCCGGCTGAACAAGCGATCCTTGTCCATATCACCTTTCCGCAGGAACATGCGCGGGAAGATCTTGATGAACTGCGGATGCTGGTTTTGTCCGCAGGTGTGCACGCTGCAACAGTTGTAACAGGCCCGCGTCAGACCATAGACGCACGCTTGTTTGTTGGCAGTGGCAAAGCTCAAGAAATTGCGGCTGCAGTTCAGCAGTACTCTGCAGACGTAATTATCTTTAATCATAGCTTGTCGCCCGCACAGACCCGCAATCTGGAACGACTTTGCCAGTGTAAGGTCATCGATCGTACTACCTTGATCCTCGATATTTTTGCCCAGCGTGCCCGCAGTTTCGAAGGGAAACTTCAGGTGGAGCTGGCGCAGCTAAAACACCTTGCGTCCCGTTTAATCCGCGGTTTTGACAATGAGCGGCAAAAAGGTGGGATCGGCTTGCGTGGACCCGGCGAGACCGCTCTGGAAACTGATCGGCGCTTGTTGCGTGACCGTATCAGTGCACTAATGCAGCGTCTTGATAAAGTCAGTCGTCAGCGTGAAACCGGCCGCAAAGCTCGGCAACGTGCTGAAGTGCCTGTTGTGTCGCTGGTCGGTTACACCAACGCTGGCAAATCTACTTTATTTAATAAGCTGACGCAGGCCGACGTTTATGCGGCGGATCAGCTGTTCGCAACCTTGGATCCAACATTGCGCCAAGTGCGTTTTCCGGACTTTGGTGCATTGATTTTTGCTGACACCGTTGGTTTTATTCGTCATCTGCCCCATGATCTGGTGGCAGCATTTAAATCGACGTTGCAGGAAACCCGTGAAGCGGATTTACAGCTGCATGTGATTGACGTGTCAGACCCGAGGCTCGAAGACAATATTGCCCAGGTCCAGCATGTGCTGCATGAAATTGATGCAGATGGTTTGCCGCAGCTACGGGTATACAACAAGATTGACCGGGCAGAGCAAGACCCTCGTATTGAATATAATGAATACGATGTGCCACAGGCCGTATATATTTCGGCGCAAAATGGTGTGGGGCTGGATTTGCTTTCCCGTGCTATCGTGGCCAGATTATCGGATCGATATCTGTTTATGCAGCTGCGTTTGCCACCCGACGCTTTAAACTGGCGGGCAAAGTTGCATGAAGCAGGCTGCGTGCGGCAGGAATTATTTGACGAAGATGGCAACTGTTTGTTGCATATTCAGTTGTCACTTGCGTTATGGGAAAGGCTGAATAAACAAAGTCAGGCTCTGTTACAAAGCTGTGTCCTGACGACTTAAGATTTTGATATAGTAACTTTTAACCTTCTGAAGCAACACGGAGTAACGTATGGCTTGGAACGAGCCGGGTAATAACGGCAAGAATAATGATCCCTGGAATCAGGGAGGGCGCAATCAGGGCCCACCAGATATGGACGAAGTATTCCGTAATCTGAGCAAAAAGCTTGGTGGCATTTTTGGCGGTGGTGGTTCCGGCGGCGCGAGCAGTGCTGGTGGCGGTGCCAGCTCAGCAGTCATCACACTTGTCTTGGTGCTTGCTTTGTTAGGCTGGCTTGCCAGCGGTATCTACACGATCAAAGAATCTGAACGCGGAGTGGTACTGCGTCTGGGCCAATATCACGGGGAAGTAAATCCAGGTATTAACTGGAAACCGACCTTCATTGACCAGGTATTGCCAGTGGACGTGTCGAGCGTAGAGACACTGAAAACAGACGGCTTTATGTTGACACAGGACCAGAACTTAGTCCGTGTGACCTTTGAAGTTCAATACCGAGTCGAAGATGCACGTGCTTACAAGTTTGCAGTCGTTGACCCGGATAGCAGTCTGCTGCAGGCGACGGACGCAGCTCTGCGTTATGTTGTTGGTCATTCCATCATGGATGACGTGCTGACGAAAGGTCGTGAGTTGATTCGCCAAAATACCCGTGTAGAGCTGGAAAATATCATCAAGCCATACAATCTTGGTTTGCAGATTGTTGACGTCAACTTCCGTGATGCGCGACCGCCTGAAGAAGTGAAAGCAGCGTTTGACGATGCAATTGCCGCGCAGGAAGATGAACAACGTTTTATTCGTGAAGCTGAAGCTTATGCCCGTGAAATCGAACCTAGAGCCAGCGGCCAGGTTTATCGGATGGAGCAGGAAGCGAAAGCGTATAAGCAACAAACCTTGTTAAAAGCGCAAGGTGAAGTGGCCCGGTTCCAGAAGTTACTGCCTGAATATCTGGCAGCACCGGAAGTGACCCGCAAACGCCTCTATATCGAAACAATGGAACAGGTTTACGCCAACACGTCTAAAGTGCTGGTCGATGTGAAGAACGGCAATAACATGATGTATATCCCATTGGATAAAATGATTAATCAATCAAACTCTGGTGCTGTAACGCAGCCACAGTCTGCTGAGCCGCGTTTACAGTTACCTGAAAGCCGGCCGACGGATGCTCGTACGTCGACTCCGCGATCAGATAGCGGTCGGACAGGGAGAGGTTAAGACATGAAAAATTTCCTGCTAGGCCTTATTGCTGTAGGTGTTTTTGTCGCGACTTCTTCTGTCTTTGTGGTACAGGAAGGTGAACGCGGTATTGTATTCCAGTTCAGTAAAATTCAGCGGACTACCGACGGTGCTATCCGGGTATTTGAGCCGGGTATGCATTTTAAGTTACCGCTGGTTGAGACAGTGCGTAAGCTGGATGCCAAAGTGCAGACGCTGGACGACCCGGCCGACCGCTTTGTGACTTCAGAGAAAAAAGACTTGTTGGTCGATAGCTACGTGAAGTGGAAGATTAAAGACTTCGGTAAGTACTATTTAGCGACCGGCGGTCGGACTGAGCGCGCTGAAAACTTGTTAAAACAGTATATTAACAACGGCCTGCGTACTGAATTTGGTACCCGTACTATTCAGCAAATTGTCTCTGGCGAGCGTTCTGAACTGATGGTCAAAGCGATGGCGCAAGCTTCTAAAGGTTCTGATGAGCTTGGTATTGAGATCGTTGACGTGCGGGTGAAGAAAATTAACCTGCCTGATGAAATCAGCAACAACATCTTCCAGCGGATGCGTGCTGAACGGACTGCAGTAGCCAAAGAACATCGTGCCCGCGGGATGGAAAAAGCCGAGGTACTGCGTTCTGATGTTGATGCTAAAGTCACCATTATGGTGGCAGACGCTGAGCGTAACGCCCGTACCACTAAAGGTGAAGGCGATGCTGAAGCAGCAAAAACATATGCCGACGCTTATAGTAAAAATGCCGATTTCTTCAGCTTCGTCCGAAGCATGGAAGCTTACCGCAACAGCTTCCAGAACAAATCAGATGTGATGATTATCCAGCCGGATAACGAGTTCTTTAAGCATATGCAGTCAATGTCAGGCAACTGAGTTGATTGCCGGAAAAGGCCCGCTTGCGGGCCTTTTTTTTAATGTTGGATAGCGTCAACCTGTCTTGCTGTGAGTAGCGCTGTTCCCGTGATTTTGGCCCTGCCGGAGTGATAAATGAATTACAAAAAATATTACCAGCGCTTTCTCGCCGCCCACCCGGATACTCAGCATTATGCTTGTCATTCCCACCATTATTGGCCAGACGTTACGCGAGATGCCATGCTGCAGTATTGGGATGATACCGCCGCATTAGTCGATGATAAATGGCACATGATGTTTGGTCAGAAAGTCCCGCGGGTACAACAGCTCATCGCCGATGTATTGAACATCAAACAGCCGCAGCAACTGGTATTTGCACCTAATACACATGAGCTGTTGTTTCGATTGCTAAGCTGCTTTGATTGGTCTGCCGGGTTTAAAGTGTTGACGACTGACAGCGAATTTCATTCGTTTTCCCGCCAGATAAACCGGTTAATGGAAGACTCGCGGGTGCAAGTCGTGAAGGTGCCGACTGAGCCTATTGCGACTTTCTCGCAGCGCTTTATCGATGCGGCTACAGCGCTGCAACCGGATTTGGTATTCTTCAGTCAGGTATTTTTTAACTCAGGCCTGGTCGTTGCTGATCTGAATGGTTTGGTGACACAGTTAGAGCTGCAATGTCAGGCGACAATCGCTATCGACGGCTATCACGGCTTTATGGCACTTCCGACCGATCTCTGTGCGCTGGAAGGACGGGTTTTTTATCTGGCCGGAGCCTATAAATATGCGCAAGGCGGCGAAGGTTGCTGTTTTATGCTGGTGCCGCCAGACAATTCCTTCAGGCCAGTGTATACCGGCTGGTTTGCTGAGTTCGGTGCCCTGGCCGGCGTGAAAAGCCAGCAGGTTGGATATGCTGCAGACGGTTATCAATTTGCTGGCGCAACGATGGACCTGACGGCGCTCTATCGGTTGCAGGCTGTGCTGGAGTTGTTTGCAGCGGATGGCCTGACTGTCAGTGCTATTCATCAACATGTGCAGCAAATACAGCAAACTTTTTTGCATGAACTGGATGCGTTGCAGCACCCTTGGCTAAATCGGACGCATTTACTCGCTGAAGATTTAGCGGTGCATGGACATTTCTTCACATTCCGCGGACCGGATGCTGCAGCGGTGGCGGATTTATCAGCCTTGTTGAAGCAAAACCGGATCGAAACCGATTATCGCGGCGACCGCTTACGCTTTGGTTTTGCATTGTATCATCAGGTGGCAGATATTAACTTAAGCTGCCTGACTAAGGCACAGTCATGACCACAGACTGGATTTGGCCGGCGCTGGCCCTGTTACTTGTCGTTGAAGGTATCGGGCCGTTGTTATTCCCAAATCGCTGGCAGGCCTATTTGCGCAAGCTATCTGCGGAGCCGGTGCAAAATCTGCGTCAGCTCGGTATGGTGCTGGTTTTCGCCGGTATTTGCTGGTTATGGTGGCTGTTAGCGCCATAGAAATCCAGACGTCTTCATTTTAATTCCAAGTGAAATCAACCAGCTGAAATATAAGCTGGTTTTTTTTTGCCCTTGCGGCTGAACTTTGACTTTGAATTTGCTAGAATCCCCGCCTAATTTTTTTCCATGATGCAGGAACCATGGCCAAGAACGTTG
>JACCDS011731837.1_pt1 | contig 14604 bp, 9 predicted proteins | sample 7446441 | NCBI WGS metagenome assembly JACCDS01 (sample SAMN15323445, study PRJNA562643) | freshwater metagenome | isolation source: river surface water | place: USA:Blue River Watershed | collected 2017-08-17 | reverse complement strand
GAGTTGACGCCTTCGCTGTTGGTGTAGTGGATAACTACGCCGTTACGACTTTCACCCTGCAGCGTGAGGTTGTTCTTACCGCGCAGGAACAACAGCTCGCGATAGTCGCCATTTTTCACGCTGATGGTCGCGGGGGTGTCTTTCGCCACCGTTTGCACCACATGGTTAATTGCGCCCTGAACCGTGCGGAAATCGGCGCTGCCAGTGTCATCCACAGTCACATCGCCGGTCGCGGGCGCCGCGGTTTTGGTGGTGAAGCTCCAACCCGCTGCCTTGCCCAGGCCCACAAAGGCTGTGCCATTCAGGCTGGCACCGGTCACTACGCCATCAGCAATGGCCACATAGTAAGCCGTGTTATAGGCTAACTTGGCGTTATCCAGCGCGATTGTGAGGGTATTTCCGCTGATTGAGAGTGGATTGGTCTTAACAATACGGTAGATGCCCTGACCACTGTAGCCCAGGCTATCGGTATTGCCGGTCAGGGTGATGGTATCCACGATCGAGTCATCGCTGACCTTGAAGATACGGATGCGACCAGTGCTGCCCAATACCGGCGGCGCGTCAAAGGTGATCGACAGGCGCGTATCCACATAGGCATTGGCTTCCGCCACCGCCGGATCAACGCGCCCGCTCAGGTCATACGTCTGGCTCGGCTGGACGAACTGGGGCGCAATGGTGGCCAAAATTGTGTGGGTCTTGCTCGAGTCGGAACCGCTGGTGAGGGTGATACTGGCAGTGCCCGCACCCACCGGATTGAGGCTGACCTGATTGCCGCTGATGCTCACATCCACCACCGAGGTATCACTGGATACCGCAGTAAAAGTGTCGGTAGCGCCCAGGCTGTCTTTGGCGGTGACGGTGACTGCGTAAGGCAGGTCGCCCGCCTCTGCAGAGTAAGTGGTCGCTAGCGGCGAAACCGTGAACTGCACTGGTTTCACATCGGGATTGCCCACTTTCACATCGTCGATTTCAAAGGACTTGTTGGTGGTGTAAAGGCCGATCATACCGGCGTTGGCGAAGCTGGTATCTGTGCCGCTGATCACTGGCTGGCCATTGAGGTAGACCACAATGGAGCTGCCCTTCATTTCCATCCGCACTGTGTACCAGACGCCATCGGTGCCGCCAGTAGTGCCCTGCTCGATCGGGGTGTTGTAGCGCGCGAAAATGTTGTCGGTAAAGGTGCCCGCCACCATCTTGCCAATCGCCACACGGGTGCTGGTGGTAGAACCCTGCACGTTAAAGCCGGCGCCATACCAGTTATTGGCATCCTGAGCGCGCGCGATGAGGTAGAGCTGTTTGTTACCCGTTGTCGAATTGTTGCGCGGGCGGATTCTTGCCTCTACGTAATAATCACCACTGGTCACACCGGTAAAAGCCGCTGGTTTTACCAGTGCCAATACGCCACCTGCACTGGCGGCGGTATAGCGCAACATCTGGTTGCTGTTCTGGGTAAACAGATCAAATACCCCGGTGGGGCCTGCGACCGGCAACAGGTTCCAGTTACTGGCGCTTGAGGCAGCAAAGTCATCGCAGAAATACACATCCGCGCCACAGTTCATAACGATAGGAGCCTCTGAAGAAGAAGCCGACGATGAACTATTGCTGGAACCCGAGGAGCCACCACCTAAGGGGGCAGAAGACGCTGAACCACCGGCAACCGATGACGCGCTGCTACTTGAAGAAGGCGCAGGTTTGGTCAGGTTGGCGCAATCCGCACAGAGGCCGGCACCGGCCCCCGCGATAATTGCGTCGCGCAGACCGTTGGTGCCATCCAGGGTATAGCTGTAGTAGCTAGACGGCATCCAATAGGTCTGGGCTGAATTAAGTACCAGCGGTGTGGTTTGCGCAGCGGCATTGGCCACGGCGGCGGCCATGATATCTACCGGTGCACCGTTTAACAGGCTGCCGGTTTCGTAGAAGAGCGTGGAGCAGTCGGCATCGGTATAGCTGGCCGCCTTACAGGCATTGATCACGCTGCTGGTCGCTTTGAAGCTGACACTGTAAAGGTTTTCCACCGTTGCCTGCACGCCATCGGTAGAGGCGGCTATCTCAAACACGTTGCTCTCGGCGTAAAGCTTGCCAAATTGACCGGTCGCCATACCTACACTGAAACCGTAGTGGCGATCCACGTCAGTTGGCTTGAGCTGGCCGTCATAAAGGTTGTTGTACAGATGCACCATGCCCATGCGCACGCGCGGTAAGCGCTGGGTCACATCTTTGAAGTAGTTGTGATGCATCGTCAGCTTGAGGAACTTGGGCCCGTTGTCCGCGGCAATGGTGTCCGAACTGCCCACCAGGTGAGTCTTGTCGTGATCGTGCACATAGTTGTAGGACAGGGTTACGTAGTTGGCGTTTTTGCTCACATCCACCGCGCCATCGTGATGCTGGACTTTCATTTCCGGCAGGTTGTAGGGCGCGGCAAATACCGGCGGATACAACTTGTCGTGATTGGCACCGTCGCTGAAGCTACAGTGGTCGATCCACACATGGGTCGCACCATCGACACTGATATTGTCGTAGAGCGAGTTCCAGCGGCCGCCGCTGTCGGTAGGGTCCCACTGCGGGAACATATCAAAGGCGTCTTCGAAGTGGACGTTGCGAATGATGATGTTGTCGTAGGGTGGGCTCAGGCGCACATGGCCGCGCACAATCTTGGCGTTGTTGTTCTTGCCAATAATGGTGGTGTTGGATCCCACTTTGATCTGCACCACGGCTTTTTGCTTGTTAGAAGCGCAGACGCGTGCGGTTTCCAGATCGCCCGATACCGCCTTGGTGCCCCAGGCGCCATTGGGATCGTAGAAGTTTTTGTAGTCTTCGAAGTTGTAGGCCACCTTGATACTGGTGCCATCAATCGGGCAGATGTAATCCGCTTCGGTCTGCTCCACCAAGGCCTTGTTCATATTCAGGTTGATGGTGCCCTCGATATGGATGATTTTCGGGGTGGTATCTACAGTGCCGGTAAAGCTGCCGTCGGCGTTAATCACCAGATTGGTGTAGAGCGCAGCGAGCAGTTCATTGCGGTTGGTCACTGTGTAGGTGTGGGCGGCATCGGCCGTCACACCACCGGTGGTTCCTGCGTGACCAAGATTGTTAGTACCCACTGACGCCCAACCGTTAGCGGCGTCAAAGGCGCTTGGGGCGATGCTCGATTGGGCACTTGAAGATGCCACCACCGCTGCGGACGAAACCGCTTCAGAGGACGCCGCCGTGGAAGACGGCGCTACTACTGGCTCGCTGGACGCCGCGACTGACGACGGAGTCACTGATGCAGCGACCGAAGAGGCCGGTACGGAAGACGCAACCACTTCCGATGTACTCGAGGCAGCGATGGACGAAGGTGTCACTGATGCTGCAACAGACGAAGCAGGTGTCGAAGATGCTACAACTACTGGTGTACTTGAGGCAGCAACCGAAGCCGCTACTGAAGACGGTGTCACTGATGCCGCAACAGACGAAGCAATCGATGAGGGCACAAGGCTGGAAGTACTGCTCGACACAGCAGGCGTACTGCTCTGGCCAGATGAGCTGCTTGGCACCACCACCGGCGCTGAACTCTGTCCGGCGGAACTGCTGTTTTCTTCAATCGGCACGCCGATTACCACCAGGGTATCGCGCAAATGGGTCAACGCCTGCTGCACTGACACTACCGAGGTGGTTACCGAACCGGAATTAGCGACCAGATTAGTCACCGCCGGCGAGGCCGCAAACTGAGTCAGGCTCAGGTTGAAATCCACTGGCGCCGCTGCCTGGGCTGCAGTAGGGCTAATAGTGATCCCGTTGGCCGGATTGCCATCGGTATCCAGGGATTGCAATAAACGGGCGATGTTCAATACGACGGGTGACGCCGGGTTCAGGGTCTGCGCCATATCCAGCGGCGTCACCGTACCCTTGGCAGGTACGGGCGGAAATACCAGATCGCCAATAAAGAAAGTCTCTGTCTCGCCGGGCAAATAATTAAATTCGCCGCGCGCATTGGTTACGCCACTTTGGGTTTCAGTGCGATAGCCAATCCCCGCCACAAAAGCATCCACCAATACGCCCACTATCGGCGTCGGATTGGGGTTGGTCGCAGCACTGGACTGGGTTTGCGCAACACTCGACTGGGCCGGCGTTGAACTGGCCACCACCGGTGCACTCGACTGGGTATTGCCCGTGGGCGTAGAACTGGTTGGTGAGCCGCCTTTTTTGGAATCACCGCCACAGGCGGACAACACCAAGGCCAGACTCAGAATCGTCAGCAATTGGGTCTTCATAGTGCTCTCTCTTATCGTTATTTTTGGCCTGCGCTACAACCGCAGACAAAACAACACCGCCAGACATGCCAGCGATGGCCTCTGGTATCGACGCGATAAGTGAAAACACTGCCAATCTAAAAATTTATATTAGGTCTGCCGGCAACGCGGTCAGCCTGAGCTCAAGGCCCAAATTTTTAAAAACACTGAAACCAGCAGACCCGGATGGGGCGCTGTTGACCGGATAGCAATTTGCCGTTGGAAGTGAGGCTTGGGCCTCTTGGAATAATCAGGTTCAATTCTGCATTTGCGATAACGTTAATCTTATTGGCGCAAATCAGGATGCAGTTGCTTGGCCTGAACACGGGCTTTGCAGCAAAGCCGTGACCTTTCTTGTGAAGGCGCTCGCATTTTAACCCCAAGGTTTTAATAAGCGCCAGCCCTTATGTCGTACATTTGTTAAACGATTGTGGAATAACAGCTCCAGGCAAATCCCTTGGCAACCCGCGCAGGGTTATAACAGGACCAAATCGCCAGGCGTTGATCAGGAGCGAATAACCCGCACAAAATCATCTATCGCCTGCAACGCAGCCTGGGGTACTGATTGCAACAGAAAATGCTGGCAGTCAAAGCTGACCACTTTGGTGTTCGGTTTGATAGCTATAATTTTTTTCAGGTTCCATGCCGGTACAACAACGTCATAACGCGCGCGAAAATACACCAGCGGAATTTTTATTTGCACCAGTGCCACGCTTGCATCCACCGCCAGTGCCGCCCGGGTTCTGGCTGCCAACACTTCCGGCTTCACCCTTTGCATTTCCACACTCGCCGCCTTGAGCAAGCTGGCATTAGTACCATTGGATAATTTAATTCGCAGCGCATACAAAGGCCGCGCGAGCCGATAGATCAATGTCCAAGGCAAATAGCTGGCGAATTTCCAATAAGGGCCAGACACAAAGGTCGCAACCAATACTGTGCCTATATGACCGGGAATATTTTGTGCGGATAAAAATATTGCGATTGGCCCGGAAAACGATTCGCCTACTAAAACAAAATCGCCATCAATGCAGCGAATTTTTTCCAGCACGTCTTCCGTCAATTCTGCGTAGGTTTTAATTTCATCGACGGGGTAATCTATTACCACCACATAATCGTCGGTAGCGATTGAAAGTAACGGATCAAATAAACCAGCCGTGCCATTAAGGCCGGGCAATAAAACCAGGGTTATTTTTTTATTTTCCATTGCCACCCCCTGAATTATTCACAACTAGCTGTAACACGAGATTCTGTGTAATTCCAAAGTTGAACTTTGGAATTACATAGATCTTGCAGTGAGATTTAACTTGGGTATTTGAAATTCAATATCACCAGGCTCGCGCATTGCCAATAGATCAGCCATATTGGTTTGTTTACCAATGATGTTGCGATATTCATCCAGGGTCAGAAGTACATAAGAAACTTTACCGCGATCAGTAATAAATACCGGCCCATGCAGTGCAGCTTTTTTTGCCTTACCTAAAGCCTTATTAAATTCTTTGCTGGATAGAGTAGTGGCAACCATCACCCGCTCCAAAAATGTAGTTACGTACAAATATTGAAATAAGGTAGGATTTTTGGCAAGTCTGTAAACTAGATAATCAGGTTTTGGATTTCGGCCAGCGCACCTGCGCGCGCGCGCCGCCGAGTTGTTGGGGTTCAACGAACTCTGCCCTGCCCTTGTGCCATTGCATAATGCGTTTAACGATGGCGAGCCCCAAGCCAAAACCACCGGTAGCGGAGCCGTTGGATTTTTCGCTGGCAGATTCGTCTTCATGGTAGAGGCGCACAAAGGAGTCAAATACCCGTTCGCGCTTATCTGCAGGAATGCCGGGGCCATCATCTTCTACGGCAATGATGTATTCGGATTCTGTTTGCTGGATTTCTACGGCGATGCGGGTGTGTGCGTAGCGCTTGGCATTGTTGATAAGATTTTGTAGCACGGTTTCAATCAGTTTCCATTCACAGTAGACCAAAGCATCGGCCTGTTGATCATTCACACACAATTGCAAATCGCGTTCATTGTGACGAACAAACCGCAACTGAATTTCTTCCAGCAGGTCACGCATATAACCCGGCGATTGCACCAGGCTTTGGGTTTTTTGTTCGAAGCCGGCGTACATCAACAACGAGCTGATCAGCGATTCCATTTCGGCAATATCCAATTCCAAACTGCGCAGTTGCCGACGATCTTTTTCATGGAGCTTTTCTTCATCGATCATCGCCAACGCGAATTTCATGCGCGCCAGCGGTGTGCGCAACTCATGCGAAACAGCGTTGGTCATTTCGCGATGCGAGGCAATTAATTCGCGCAACCGCTGCGCCATATGGTTAAACGCGCGCGCCAAGGGGTAAAGCGTAGAGGTGGGGGAAATATCCAGCGTTTGCGGCACGCCGTCTTTACCCAGGTTGCGTGTCTGTAGCTCGAGCTTTTTGCTATCGCGCGAAAGCGGCCAAACCCACAAATAAATCACCAGCGCAATCGCAAGATAGAAAACAATTAACAATAAATCATAGAGCGGCGATTCACGATCATCCGCTTGCGGCACACTGAGCATCACTACCTGATCGGTAGTCGCGAGGCGCTTGTACCAGATAAGTTGCTGGTCGCTAAGGGTTGAAAGAATTTTTCCCGCATGCAGCTCTCGCATAGCCGACGACTGGGCCACATCATCGAGCGGTAAAATCTCCAGGCTGAGTTGTAAATCGCGCGCCAGTTGTTGCGCTTGTTGCGCATAGCCTGCATCTGTTGGCGGTTGTTGCTGAAGTAAATCTTTTTCAATGATGGTAAATAGCGCGTGAATTTCCGCACTCGCTTCCTGCTCTGGTGCCAGCGTTTCCCAAAATTGGTTGAGGCCCCAACCGATTAATATCACCGAGGCGACGATAAAAAAATAGAGCGTGATAAACGCGCGATTCATAAATTGGCTTACTGCCAGGCATCCGCGATAAACAAATAGCCCTTGCCCCAAATGGTTTTGATGCGCGTGGGGTTTTCCGGGTTATCGTTGAGTTTTTTACGCAGTTGCGAAATGCGCACATCGATGGTTCTGTCCAAACCGTCGTACTCGCGATTGTAAATATGGTTGAACAAAAATTCGCGGCTGAGAATTTGTCCGGCCTGTGCTGCCAATGCCAGCAGCAAATCAAATTCATGGCTGGATAACACGACTTCCTGCCCGGCAAGCGATACTTTGCGCGCGCCCGGCTGAATATTTAACTCGCCAAAACTGATGCTTTCCTGTTCGCGCGGATCATTTTGATAGTAGCGGCGCATCAAGGCGCGAATTCGCGCAAGCAGCACGCGCGGTTCAGCCGGCTTAATGACATAATCATCCGCCCCGTATTCCAAACCCAGCACTTGATCCAAATCGGAATCGCGCGCGGTGAGCATTAAAATAGGGCCTTTAAAATTCGGGCGCAGTTCCTTGCACAGTGTAAGACCATCTTTGCCCGGTAACATCAAATCCAGAATTATGAGTGCCGGGTTCAAATTCTGCGCCTGACGCAATACGCGATTACCGTTATCTTCAATGGCGACCTGAAAGTCATTACTTTCCAGAAAATCTTTAACCAGCTGCGCCAAACGGCGGTCATCCTCGACCAGTAAAATTAAATTGTTTTGCGACATGGAAATTTCCTGTTGGTAAATGTTCAGTTAAATACTCGTGTGGATTTATCCGTGTGGGAGAGAAGTTGATGGACCGTCGGAGACAGGGATGTCGGCGACGAGCCTACATGGACGTATTCACGGCGTGTCCAGCGGCTTCTCTCCCGCGCGGATAAATCCTGAAGTCGATTAAAAAAAACTCCAGGGATTGCGCCGCGCCTTGCGATATTTCTTGTCATTGTAGACAACCTGGAAGCGCTGGTCGCTCAGGGGTTTATCGCTCTGTTGTTCACGCAATTGGAAATCGGTACTTACGCTGGCGGTCAATTCAAACTGGTACTCGCCGCGCGTTTCATGTTCCCAACAGCGCAAAGGTTCGCTTTTATCCGTTTGAAATAAACACAGGGAACGCACCACGGGCGATTCCCATTTAACTTGTAATTCATCGTGGCAAACTTCTTCGCCCGCATTGAGTACACACAACCGCGGCTTGATAGAAAATTGAATCAGCGGCAACGACGATGAACTTTGCGCGGCTGATGTTTCGGCACGCGCATAAACGCCCGGCAACAACAGCGCCAGTAATAACGGTTTTAGGAGGGAAACAGCGCGTGCGCTCAGCAGGTATCCATCAGAAATGGTACACCCCCCCAACGAACACCGTGATCACTTTATTATCGTTTATTAAAGGACTCGCCGAGATTTCGTCGGGTAACTGGCGATAGCTCGCCAACAAACGCAAGTCCCAGCGCTCGGTTAATTTGTAATTCCAATCAAAACGCGCAATGCGACTTACCGCGGCATCCGCCACATAGGTACCACGCTGATCCGCTTCCGGCGGCGTCACACCATAGTAGTAATTGACGGTATTACTGCTTTGCCAAACTGCACCCAGTGAACCCACCCAATGGTGTTTGCCGCTCATCCAATGTTTGGCGATGGACAGGCGCGCTTCGTCGCCATGATGCAAGCCGGTAAATTCGCTCAGGTATTGGAATTGGACATCGACTGAATCCAGAGACACCTGGTATTCAATGCCGGCGAGACCCGCCGTGCGACGGTTGCGCAGGTCGCGCGTGCTTACCTCTTTAAAGCCGGGGCTTACTAACTCGGTACCGCCTTCAATAGCCGGATTTTCAGGGCCAAATGTACCGCCACCATCGCCGTTTTTATCCACGCCCGTAGAAACCAACGCGTTGGAATCGGTAAAAAAATTGGAAGGATTCCAGCGATCAAAAAATACCTGATCGTAACTGGGCGTCATCACCAGATTAAATTGCTGACTGTCGGTTTCCCACAAAATCATACCCAGATCCAGATTCTGGATAAAGAAGCGCTCGCCGTTGTAATTCACCTGCGGAATCAACACCAGCGGAATATCATCGCCATCTTCCACAGGATTAGTGCGTACCCCGGCACCTATACCCAGGCTAATATCCCACTTGCCCACCTCAACGCAATCCGCCTCGCCCGATTCGCAGGCATAGCTCGTCGCTGCAAACAATGCAGATGCGCACAAGGCAAGTAAGTGGCGAGTAAACGTCATAGTGGGGTTTCAATCAAACAGAGCAAAAAGGTCATGTTGCTATTTATAAATGGATCCCGTCCATGGCGTTGTAATGATTTGTAGCAAATACCTGATTCGCCGTACCGCTATTACAAATTATTACAAATTCGTTCAGATCCATTACAGATTCTGCCATCAACACCCGCTTAGGATACCAGCATGTGTTTAACACGCACACACAGGATTGTTTCGGTCCAAAAAAATCAATAATTTCGAAGGAGTTGCAGTATGAAACCCATGTTTAAAACCCTGTTGCTAAGCTTACCGCTGGTTGCCTGCGGCGGTAGCGGTGGCTCCAGTAAAGCGCCCGTGAGCCAGGAACCCAATACCGACTACTCCAAACTCAGCCAGGCGAAGATCGAGCCGGGCCCATTGCGTCAGGCTTCAGCCAACGAATTATCCGAGCTGATTAAAAACGGTTTGCGCGTATCACTGCGCGAGAACCAAAGCTACGGCATGATGATTCGCGAAGCGGCAGTCATCAATACCACGGCAGATACCAACAAAACCGGCGGCAATTTTTCGACCACTAACGTGCAGGTCGCCGGTGTCGATGAAGCTGACGTGGTGAAATATGACGGCCGCTATGTGTACCTCGCCACTCCCGTTGAATTTACCGAGACAGGTGCCAAGGCAAGCCTCAGGATTTTTGCGACCAACCCAACCACTGCAAGCGCGAGTCACGTCACCGATATCGCGTTGGATACCGAACAATGGGGCGATGTGGGTGAGTTGTATCTGGTCGATGGCGGTCAGGGCACTACCGGATTGGCCACAGTTCGCCGCTCCTGGGATTTCATCGCCTTCACCGACAAAGTCGTCAACGATGTATCCAGTGACGGCAAACCACTCGCCGTTGATGAAGCGGACAAAGCCCGCTCTGCGATGATCTGGCCTTACCAAATGGACAACGGCATAGAGATCACACTCTACGATGTGCGCTCACCAGCAACACCCGCTAAAACCTGGTCACTGTCCATTGATGGCGACCTGTTGGGCACTCGCAAAATTGGCAATACCCTTTATGTCATCAGCAGCTTTGTTCCTGGAATTCCAACCCTGGATTACGCGGCCGAAACCAAAGAAGCAAAAATTGCCAACGAACAATTAATTGCCCAGACCCAAGTGGAAAAATTACTCCCTGAATATTCCATCAACGGCGGTAGCCCGCAAACACTGACTGGCGCCAATGGATGTATGGTGCCCGCCAGCACAGAAAAATCCGACGGCAGTTTAACGCTGATCAATATCACCGCGATCAATCTTGCTTCCCAACAGCTGCTTGAATCCGTCTGCGTGAATGGCAATGTTGAAGGCATTTACAGCTCGACCAACAATCTCTACCTCGGTGGTTCCGATTACAGCAAATGGGACAACTGGCAGAGCTACACCGTTTTACATCAATTCGCCTTGAACAGCAGCGGCGTTGATTATGCGGCTACCGGTTCCGTGGAAGGCGTACTCGGTTGGAATTCGCCCTCGTTCCGTATGGATGAACACAATAATCTATTACGAATTATCACCACCAATTATGGTGAAACCGGTGAGCCAGAACATCAATTGAGTGTGCTGCAAAAAGTGTCCGGTCGCAGCGAGCTGGCGGTAGTTGCGCAACTCCCCAATAAAAATCGCCCGGAAGCGATTGGCAAACCGCGCGAAGACATTTTCGGCGTGCGCTTCAATGGCGACAAAGCCTATGTCGTTACCTTTGAGCGCAAAGACCCTTTCTATGTATTGGACTTAGCGAATCCCACAGATCCAAAAATCGCCGGTCAATTGGAAATTCCCGGTTTTTCAACGTATTTACATCCCGTGGGTGATAACTACGTGTTCGCGCTGGGCAATGAAACCAATAGCGATGGATTCGCTACGTACTTGAAAGCATCACTCTACGATATTCGCGACCCGGCGCGACCCGTTGAGGTTAGTAAACACCTTTTAGGTTCTGCGTATAGCTGGAGCAGCGCACTTTACGATCACCGCGCCCTGTCATTCTTGCAAGCATCGAGTGATCAGTTGCGTATCACTTTTCCCGTGAGTCTCTATGAAGAAGTTAAGTTTCCTGAGTACACATCCAGTCGCTGGGTTAATGAAAGTTTGTATCAATTCGAAATTAACGGCTTAAGCAACGGCAAAGTTTCTCTCGATTTGGTAAACAATTTGGTCGGCGAAAATAATCTGGAGCAAGAATACCCACTGTGGGGATGGAATGATCGCGGCCTGCTGCACAATGATGCTGTGTTCTATGTCCACGGGCCCAAGGTTATTGGTGCGCCCTGGTATCCGCCGCAAAAATAGATTTTCCCTGGGCCGCCAAGTGCGGCCTTTTTTTCGCCCCAAATTTTATGGGTTACATTTTTTAACGCCCGGCTACATATCCCCCACAGATTAACTTTTCTGCGCCAATAACAATGAGCCCTGTCTAACCCCAACATCGTCTTTCTTACATTTTATTCTGGAGTTGTAACATGCAGAATTTTTCGCTGATCAAAAATGCCCTGTTAATTCTACCCATTGTCGGTTTGCTCAGTGCCTGTGGCGGCGATGACGATTTGCCCAAGCCAGATCCGAATACCAAGATGCTCTATATCGATTTTGATGATGGCGCGACTGGATGGATGCCCGGCTTTGCCGATTACCCGGCAGGCGAAGAAACGTTTTATGAATTGTCATCAGGCGTTGAAAAATTGCCCACATCACTAAGCAGCAATCGCAAAGGATTCAAACTAAGCGGTAATAATCACAGCGACGATTTATTTATGTTTACCTACAAACGTGTTGATGGCCTTGAACCCAACACCCGCTATGATCTCCGCTTCAAAGTGACATTTGGGACCAATGCGCAGAATAACTGCATGGGGATCGGCGGCTCTCCCGGTAACAGTGTGTGGATTAAACTAGGCGCGACAAAAAATGAACCCAAGGCAGTAAACGACGGCACAGGATTTTTATTGCTGAACTGGGATAAAGGCAATCAAGCCAGTGGCGGCAGCGACGCGATTATCGCGGGCGATTTCGCCAATCATGTGGAATGTGGGTCTAGCAATATCGATACTACTTACCACAAAAAAACGCTGATCACGCAAAAAGGCAGTTACTCCACCGTAACCGATGCCACAGGAAACCTATGGGTGCTGATGGGAACCGATTCCGGCTACGAAGGAACAACTACGATTTATTTTATGGAGTTGGAAGTAGCGGCGACAAAAAAGCTTTAGTGGATAACTTTGCACTCTGAGTGCAGCGATGTAGTGGCTAGCTTGCAATACATTCAGGATAAATTCAGGCGCTGATTAGGAGAATGAGGCTTGCGTTGATTTATTTGACGCAAGTCTTTTCGAATTCACACCGAGCAAGGAGCGTTACCGATGCGTATATCCAAAGCCCTCACTATTTTCGTCGCTCTTTGTCTAAGTGCCTGTGGCGGCGACAGTCAACAAAGAAAGCCTGGTAGTTCTTCTTCAAAAGCCACGAGCTCAGCACCACCAACATTGAGTGAAAAAGAGCTGGTCATCGAGTTTGACCAAAACAACTGTTTGAGCAACGCCAACTCAGATGCCCAAACCAATTTCGATTTAGCAAATCAACCATTTAAATTGCTTCGGTGGAATTGCGTACGCACTGATAAGAACTCACCCTTCATCGAAAACTTGTCGCTATTATTACCCTATGATTCAACACACGCTTGCTTTTCAAAAGTAACACATAGCTTTGCTAATTTTGGCGGGGTCTTTGAGAGCGAACGCCTTCCTGATTGCAGTAGCTTTGCCCAACCTATAGACAACCCAAAAATGGGCGCAGAAATAATCGCTGTTAACCACTCATTCAAACCCGCGATCAAAGGCGCGCCAAATGAATATGAATTTAGCTATAATTTTAGTTGGAAAAACACGGGGAATGTGCCGATTATTACTTACAAAAACGTGTTCAAGTTAATTCACGAACAACAGCTAATTTTCAGCACGGAGGAAATTGAAAACAATACGCTGTCATTACCCGGTCAAGTAATAACTACTTCCCCAGTTGATTTGAGCAGTAGTGATTTAGTCGGAGGAGAACTACTTACTATTACACTGGAAGTTACTGATTTTTTTGGTAATGTCATCGCAGAATACTCGCAAAATATGGTCGTTCAATAATAAAAAGGCGAACCTAAGGGTTCGCCTCAAAATACTCCATACCCCTAAATTTCTTACCGATGCTTAACTTTATCGCCCTCTTTCAAACCTTCCACAATTTCAATGTTGATGCCATCGGAAATGCCGGTTTTTACGGCGCGTTTTTCAAATTTTTGCGGGCCGGTTTCGATTTCTACAAATTGGGCTTTTTCTTCCACAATTAAGTTGCCCTCGTTGATGGCGACTACGTTTTCCTTTTTATCCAACACGATATCGGCATTAGCGCTGTAGTTAGAGCGCAGGAATAATTTATCGCTCAGTTTAACCGCTGCACGAATCTGGAATTTAATGGTGCCTTGGTCAGTCACACCTTTGGGTGAGATGTATTCCAGGGTAGCGGTAAATGGTTCACCTTCCAGCGCACCGACATCCAATACCAGCTCCATGCCTTCACGGATTTTACCGACTTCCGATTCATCTACCATGCCTTCAAAAATCATGTCGTTCATATCGGCCAAGGTCGCGATTGTGGTACCGGCTCCGAAAGAACTGGTCTCCACGATAAACGCACCTTCTTTAAACGGTAGGTCCAACACCATGCCGGTAACCGTTGCGGGAATCATGTTGGAAACTTTATCGGATTTTTTGGTAGCACCCGATTTCATCAACAACAAATTGTTTTCCGCTGAAGTCACTGCTTCTTTTTGTAAATCGTAATTCAACAGAAATTTGTTGTACTCAGAGGCAGAAATTAATTTTTCCGCAAAGAGCTTTTTCTGACGCTCGAATTCTACGGTGGCGTTTTGCAAATTGAGCTTTGCCGTTTCCAATTGCGATTCCGCCTGGTTGAGCATCACCATATTCGGCGCAAGGGTGATCTTGGCGATGATATCGCCCTTGTTCACGTTCTGGCCTGCCGTTACATAGAGTTTTTCCACCACGCCGGACACTTGCGATTTAATTTCCACTTCGCGACGCGGAATAACTTTGCCAACCGCCACGGTCTTTTTGACGATGGTTGTTTTAAACGCGGCATCCGAG
>JACCDS011096096.1_pt1 | contig 14608 bp, 14 predicted proteins | sample 7446441 | NCBI WGS metagenome assembly JACCDS01 (sample SAMN15323445, study PRJNA562643) | freshwater metagenome | isolation source: river surface water | place: USA:Blue River Watershed | collected 2017-08-17 | reverse complement strand
CCTCCTGGTCTCCCAGCCGGAATCCGGCGAAGACGCCCTGAACATCGCCGAGACCCTCATCCGCTCCGGCGCCGTCGACGTCATCGTCATCGACTCCGTGGCCGCCCTCGTCTCCAAGCAGGAGCTCGACGGTCAGATGGGCGACTCCACCGTGGGCGTCCAGGCCCGCATGATGAGCCAGGCGATGCGCCGCCTGACGGCCGCCATCAGCCGCACGAACTGCGTGGTGATCTTCACCAACCAGATCCGCGAGAAGATCGGCGTGATGTTCGGCAGCCCGGAGACCACCCCCGGCGGTCGCGCCCTGAAGTTCTTCTCCTCCGTCCGCATCGACATCCGCCGCATCGGCCAGATCAAGGAGCCTTCCGGCAAGGTCATCGGCAACCGCACCAAGGTGAAGGTCGTGAAGAACAAGGTCGCCCCGCCCTTCACCGAGTGCGAGTTCGACATCATGTACACCGAAGGCATCTCGCGCTCCGGTTCCGTCCTCGACCTCGGCATCGAGCACAAGATCCTCGAGAAGAAGGGCGCCTGGATCGCCTATAACGGCCAGCTCATCGGCCAGGGCCGCGAAGCCGCCAAGGACTACCTCATCAAGAACCCGAAGGTCCTGGAAGAACTCCAGAAGACCATCATGGAGAAGGTCCAGGTCGTCGGCGGCATGACCCTCGGCGTCGGCGTCGCGGACAACGTCACGGCCGAATAACCCCTCGTTGTTGGCTAGCCATAGCCCGGGCCGCACGAAAGTGCGGCCCGTTTCATTGGCGGAGTCCGCTCAGCGGACCGGCTCGATCCGCAAGGTCGAGTCGACGGGCCTGACGGCGGCCTGCAGGGCGGCGGCGAGCCGTTCGAATTCGACCTGCGAGCTCTTCACGACGGCTTCCTTGTCCTTCCTGGCTTCCGGGCTGCGGAAGAGCGTCTTGATCTGCTTCGTCTCATAGGCCTGCTTCGCGGCCACGGCCTGCCAGATCTTCGCGAAGGCCGGCGAGGTCGGGTTCTGCGGAAACTCGGCCGCGAGATTCACGCCCTTCCGGAGCTGCGCGGCGGTGAAGACCTTCGCGACGTCGCCCCAGGTGACCTTGAGCTTCTCGGTGGGAGCGCCCGTGACCTTGAGGGTGAGCCGGTTGAGCTTCTTCTGGAAATCCGCCAAGGCCACGCCGGCGGCGATGCTGTCGTCCTTGGAGAGGTCTCCCGGCTCGAAGGAACACGGCAGGCGGAAACTCCGGAGCGAGAGCACGCCGGCCTCATGCCTGAGGAGCCGCTGGCCTTCGCGCGCCGCAGCCCGGCCGGACGCAAGGTCGACCTCGATCTGGCCGACGTCGCCGCGCAGGCCCAGGCCCTCGAGGAAGGCGGTCGCCATGACGACGTGGCCGGCCCAGGCGGGGTGGACGCCGTCCTTGCCTTCGAGCCGGAAGCCTTCGCCGTATTTCGCGCGGGCTTCGTGCCCCTTGACCAGCATCGGCCAATAGACGTCGGCGAAGGCGACCTGCTCGGCCTCGGCGACCTCGATGCCGATGTCGCGGAACCTCAGCAGCGCGAGGTTGAGCTCGGACCAGGTACCCTTCGCGCTCTTCACCCACGGCGGGACGGAATGGATCGTGCCGGGAGAGCCGAGCACCACGCGTACGCCGGCCGCCTTGAACTTCCGGACGACGGCGGTCTGGTTCTGGCGATACGTCGCCGCGATGGCTTCGTCGGCCGGCACGTAACGGAAATCGTTCATGCCGTAGCAGGTGGTCGCGATGGTCGGCCGGAAACGGAGCACGTCGTCGTCCATCCGCTTGAGGAAGCCGCCAGCCTGCTCGCCGCTCCAACCATACTGCCGGACGGTGACGTGCAGGTCCGAACGCGCGGCCGTGAGATACGCCTCCATGAGCAGGCTGTACATCTTCTGTTCGGTGATGGAGTCGCCGCAGATGGCGAGACGGTCGCCTTTCCGGAGCAGGGGCGTCGCGGTCTTCGGCGCGAGCCGGCCGACATACTCGGCGGGGACGACCTCGGGCCGGGGCTGGGTCTGCTGGCAGCCGATGAGGCCGAAGCATAGGAACAGGAGCGCGCAGGGGTGTCGCATCCGTCCCTTCTACCGATCCGGCCGGGCGAATCTACCCTCTTCTCTCCCCCGCTTGCTTTTCCGGGAGGTTTCCTTCATCTTGAACGTCCCCTGCAGTGTTCGACACCCGCGGCAGCCTCCGTTCCCTACGAACATAATATACGGGAGGTGCGACCCGACCGGCCTCGTCCGAGCCGTGGCAACGTACCGCCCACCTAAATCCAGGACAAACTGGAGCTCCAATCGGAATCGGCACAGGCGGGGGACCCTTTCGAGTTCACCGACCCCGCGCAGCCCGGCGCGGGGTCGGCGAACAGACGCCCTGGTTCTTAGAGAAGGCCCGCCTCCCCGAAACTGAACCAACCTTTGCCGGCGGGATCGGCCTCGGGCCGCCCCACGACCACATGGTCCAAGAGCTCCACTCCGACGACGCGGCCCGCATCGGCCAGCTGACGCGTCACGGCCCGGTCCGCCGGGCTGGGCGAAGGGTCGCCGCTGGGGTGGTTATGCGCCACGATGGCCGCCGAAGCGGCGTGCTTCAGGGCGAGGCGGAAGACCTCGCGCGGGTGCAGGAGCGAACTCGTCGCCGTCCCCGAACTGACCTCGTGCAGGGCCAGCAGCCGGTTCCGACGATTGAGGCAGAGGACCCAGCACTTCTCGACGGCCAGACCGGCGGCGAAAGGTTCCAGCCGGGCCCAGACTTTGGCGGGTGCGTCGAGCCGCTCACCGGGATCATGCGCGCGCTCGCGGATGCGCCGGGCGAGTTCCAGGGCGGCGGCGAGCTCGGCCGCCTTGGCCGGCCCCAAGCCGCGGACGCGGCCGAAGTCATGCGTGTCCCAAGTCGCCAACGCGGCCAAGGAACCGCACTCCGCGAGCAAGGCCAAAGCCACCGCCGGCGCCGGGGAGCCGCGCGTGCCGGCGCCGACCAGCAGGGCGATGAGCTCGGCATCCAGCAAAGCCCGCGGGCCCAGCCGGAGCAGGCGTTCGCGCGGACGGTCGTGTTCGGTCATGCGCCGAGGCTCACCTCGGCGACGGACACCGCAAACCCGGTTACTTCCTAGGGGCAATCCCCCGGGCGCGGACGCGACCGACGGCCGCCCCGTAGGAGGGAGCGAGGTCTTCCAACTTGCCCGCATGGAAGCCGAGGTCGTTGATCAGCCCGTCGGTCAGCCCGTAGACCCAGGCGTGCACGCTGACCTGCTGGCCGCGGGACCAGGCCTCCTGGACGATCGAAGTCTGACAGACGTTGTTGGCCTGCTCGATGACGTTCAGCTCGCACAGCGCATCGAGCTGCTCCGGGCCGGGATAGCCGGCCAAGGTGACGGCGTGCTTGTGCTGGACGTCGCGGATGTGGCGCAGCCAGTTGTCGATCAGGCCGAGCTTGGCGCCCTCGAGGGTGGCCCGCACGCCGCCGCAGCCGTAATGACCGCAGACGATGATGTGTTCGACCTTGAGGACGTCGACGGCGTACTGGATGACGGACAGGCAGTTGAGGTCGGTGTGCACCACGACGTTCGCGACGTTGCGGTGAGTGAAGATCTGGCCCGGAAGCACGCCGGTGATCTGATTGGACGGCACCCGGCTGTCGGCGCAGCCGATCCAGAGGAACTTCGGATTCTGGATCCCGGAGAGATCGTCGAAGAACTTCGGGTTGCTCAGCTTCATCTCCCGCGCCCAGTTACGGTTATTGATCAGCAGCTGATTGTGGGGCATGCCTCCGAATCAATCTCCGCCGACGCGGATGGCAAGACCCTGCGGGTTAAGAAATTGCCATGCGGCCGGACCGGCCGGAATCTGGCGCCCACCCTTGCACCCCATGCTGCGCATCACCTTGCTCACCGCCGGCCTGCTGGCCGTCTCCAATCTTTTCATGCTCTTCGCGTGGTATGGCCACCTGCGATCGATGGCCCAGAGCCCATGGTGGGCCGCCGCCCTGGTCAGCTGGGGCATCGCCCTCGGCGAATACCTGATCATGGTGCCCGCCAACCGGCAGGGTTACGCCGGCGGCCTTTCCGGGGCCCAGCTGAAGATCCTCCAGGAGTGCGTGACCCTCTTCGTCTTCGTGCCGTTCCTGATGTTCTTCCTCGGGGAAAAGTGGAAATGGGACTATTTATGGGCGTTTGGCTGCCTCCTCGGGGCGGTCTACTTCATCTTCCGGCCGGACAGGGGTTGAAACCAATCCCGGGGCATGGTGTATAATCCTATCATGAGACTCCTCTTCAGCGCCCTGCTCGCCGCCGCTTCCGTCTGCCTCGCCGGCCCGCTGTCGGCCGCCACGTCCGAACCCAAGCCGCCCGTTCCGCCCAGCGGCAACAAGCCGTCCGCTAACAAGAAGACGGCGACGGGCGAAGAAGGCAAACCGAAGGCCCCGGCCAAGGCCGACCCCAAGGCCGCGCTCGAACCCGCCTCGCTGGTGCCGACCACGGTCGACGCCGCGACGCAGATGGCGCTCGAAGCCACCAAGGCCGCCCAGGCCGAAGTCGCGAAGCTCTCGGCGATCGGCGGCAAGGTCGTCACGCCGGAGAACGCGAAGCTCGCCGAAGCCGCGGTCACCGTCGGCGTCACCGCCGTCAAGGAACTGACCAAGGCCCCCGCGAAGGAAGGCAAGGAAGAGAAGTCCGACGGCGAGGCTCCGGCCAAGGGCGACAAGAAGCTCTTCGGCAAGAAGGCGAACTGAGCCCACCAGCGGCCCCTGTCATGCCTCGCGCCCTCGCCCTCTGCGTCTGCCTCGGCCTCGCCGCGCTCGCCCGGGCGGAGGAACCGGCCAAGCCGATGCCGCCGTTCTTCGATCCCGCCGCGCCCGCGCCGACCGTCGACCCGACGCTGCCGGCCAAGGAGCCGACGCCGACGCTGCCCGACAAGAAGGAAAAGAAGAAGCCCGAGGAACCCCCTCGTAAGAAGGATAAGAAATAAGCCGGCCGGCGCGGCGACGGAGACGGGAGCCGCGCGAAGGTGAGATTAGGGGGAGGGGTAGCAAACTTTCCGCTTTCCGGTCTCCCCGTGAGCGTTTTGGCTCCGGCCAACCGGCCAACCGATCAACGGATCAACCAGCTTTTTACTTTCAGGTCTCGGGTCTCAGCCTTCAGGAGCGTGGTTCAGGTCTTCGGGTTCAGTTACGGGATCTGAATTTCACCCGGGACCCGCACCTGTACCTGACAACCCGTACCTGCGACCCGAGGGCCGAGACCTGGGACCCGAGAATGTGTCACTACATTTTCAGGTGGCGGGTGGCGGCCTCAGGCGGCGGGTGGCGGGAGAGATGCGGCGCTCAAGGGGAAACCGGGAACCGGATGATTGGCTGGGGGTGTGAACTTTCCGGTTTCCGGTCTCCCCGTGAGCGTTCGGGGCTCCGGCCAACCGGCCCGCCGAGCCTCGGCCTTGCCTCCCTTGTCAACGTGTCAACTCGTCAACCTGCCAACTCATGAGTTGTCCTGTTCAACCGAGCCTCTGGGCCTCCGGGCCTCTATCCATGCTTCCCCGCCTCAATCGACGAGGATCTCGCGGGGGCTCGAACCGTTGTCGGGTCCGACGTACCCCTTTTCGTGCAAAGTGTCCATGATGCGCGCGGCCTTGTTGTAGCCGATGCTGAGCTTGCGCTGGAGCATCGAGACGGAAGCGCGCCGGGTCTCCTTGATGATGGCCCAGCTCTGGGCGACGAGCGGGTCTTCGCCGTCCTCGCCCTCTTCGCCGCCTTCGCCGCCTTCGGCGCCGTCCTTGATGGCCTTGATGACGTCTTCCGCGAACTCGGGCTTGCCGTTCCGCTCGGCGAGGAATTCGACGATGGCCGCGACTTCCTGCTCGCCGACGAAGGCGCCCTGGACGCGGTTGAGGGTGGCGCTGCCGGGAGGCACGAAGAGCATGTCGCCGCGGCCCACGAGGGTCTCGGCGCCGCCGCGGTCCAGGATGGTGCGCGAGTCGATCTGCGAGGCGACCTTGAAGCCGATGCGCGTGGGGAGGTTGGCCTTGATGAGGCCGGTGATGACGTCCGTCGAGGGTCGCTGCGTGGCGAGCACGAGGTGGATCCCCGCGGCGCGGGCGAGCTGGGCGATGCGCGCGACGGAGGTCTCGATGTCCTTGGCGGCGACCATCATGAGGTCCGCCATCTCGTCGATGATGCAGACGATGTAGGGCAGCTTCTCGGCCGGGACGCGCACGCCGTCGTCGATGGCCTCTTCGGCGGCGGCCGCCGCGGCGGCCTGCTCCTCGGGGCTCAGGGCCAGCTCCTCCTGCTTGGGCGCGCCGGCCTCCTTGGCGATCTTGGCGTTGAAGCCCGTGATGTTCTTCACGCCCACCTTGGCGAAGATCTTGTAGCGCAGGGACATCTCCGCGATGAGCCACTTGAGGGCGGCGGGCACGCGCTTGGGGTCGGTCTCGACCGGGATGAGGAGGTGCGGGAGGTTGTTGTAGATCTGCAGCTCGACGACCTTGGGGTCGACCATGATGAACCGCAGGTCCTGCGGCGTGCAGCGGTAGAGCAACGACACGATGATGGCGTTGATGCAGACCGACTTGCCCTGGCCGGTGGCGCCCGCGATGAGCGCGTGCGGCATCTTGGCGAGGTCCTGGATGACGGGCTTGTTCGTCACGCTGTCCACGCCGAGCACCACCGGGAGCTCCATCGTCGATTCGGCCCAGGCCTTGGACTCGATGATCTCGCGCAGGAGGACGTCCTTCCGGTTCTTGTTCGGGATCTCGATGCCGACGGTGCCCTTGCCCGGGACGGGGGCGAGGATGCGCACGGCCTCGGCCTCGAGGTTCATCGCGATGTTGTTCGAGAGGTTGGCGATCTTCTCCACGCGCACGCCCGGGGCGGGCTTGATCTCATAGCGGGTGATCGACGGGCCCTGCTGGATGCCGACGTCGACGCCGTTGGAGGGGTCGACCGGGATGCAGTCGACGCGGAACTGCTTCAGCGTCTCGATGAGGTCGGCCGCGCGCTTGCGGAAATCCTCCGGCTCGACCTTGGAGCCGGCGGCCGGGGCGTTGAGCATCTTGAGCTCGGGGAAGACGTAGTCGCCGCGCTTCTTCAGCACCTGCGCGCCGCTGGCTTTCTCGATCTTGTCGGGCTGGACGACCAGCACCTTGCCGGACTTCGGGCCGAGCGGTTCGGGCGCCTTGCGCGGGGGCTTGGCGGCGGCTTCCGGCTCCGCGGCCTCTTCGGCGTCTTCGTCCTCCTCGGCGGCGGGCTTCACCTTGGGCTTCTCGTCCTTGGCGACGGGGGCGACCGGGGTGACGGAGACGTTGCCGGGCTGGACGAGCTCGGGGCCGACCGGTTCGTCCGCGGCGGGCCCTTCGTGCGGGATGTCCACGATGACGGCGGACGCCTTGGCGACGGGCTTCGGAGATTCCTTCGGCTGGGGCACGGCGATGGCGGCGCCCACGACTTCCTGCTGCTTGCGCCGGAGTTCCGCGGCGGCGATCTCGCGCTTGCGCTGCTCTTCGGCGGCGGCGAGCGCGGCGGCCTTGCGTTCGGCGTTCCATGCGCCGAAGCCGTCGCGCATCTCCGCGATCCAGGTGGCGAGCGTGGCCTTGGGGTCGTCGGCCAGGGCGCCGAGCAGGCAGAAGCCGTAGGGGAAGACGAGGATCCAGGCGCCGTAATCGCCGAGCGCCGGCTGGAGCACGACGGCGAACAGGCGGTCGCCGAGCACGCCGCCGGGGCCGCACGGGTCGAAGGCGATGGCGGCGACCTTGGCCGGCCCGAGCCACAGGGTGAGGATCGGGGCGAAGAGCAGCACGCACAGGACCATGAGCGTGACCTTCACCGGCCAGAGCGTGTGGGCGCGCTGGTTGAGGGCGAACCACGCGGCGGCGAACAGGAAGAAGGGCAGCAGGAAAGCCGCGTAACCGAAGAGGCTGAGCACCAGGACCGCCGCGGTCGCGCCGAAGGCGCCGCAGGGGTTCTCGGTCTGGGCGGCTTCCGAGGAGGCCGAGAGGCTGAAGGTATGCTCAAGCCAGCGCGGGATGAGGTTCACGTCGGTGATCTCGTGGAAGAGCATCGCGACCAGGAAGTAGGTGGCGACGAGCGCGAGGACGACGGCGAGGATGGGACGGCTTTCGCTGGCCGGGCGGGCGAGCGTGGCGGTGCGTTTGCGGGCGGGAGCAGGCATGATTATTCGCCGAAAAGGGTGCCCTGCGCGGTGCCGGCGTCCGTCGCGGGCGCGGGATCGGCGTGGAGGTGGCGGGGCGGACGGGTGACGCGCGCGGCCAGCGAGCGGGCGCGTTCCTGCGCGAGGCGCTCGACCATGCCGGCGAGGGCGTGGCGGATCCACTTGGGCGTGAAGGAGGCGGCGGAGTAATCGCAGGGACCGTAACCGTGCACGCGGCCGGCCTGCAGGAGGGCGTCGTTCTGCGCGAACTCCGCCTCGCTCTCGGGGACGTAGACGGCGAAGGCCTTGCCGCCGTTCTTGCGGAGGAGCGAGAACACCGGGACGTCGCTCGGACCGTCGGCGACGTAGATCATGTTCTCGAAGGGCACGCGGCGGTCCTCGGGGCGGACGACGGCGTTGACGTCGATCTCGGCGTTCTTGTTGGAGCCCTTGTTGATCTCGAAGAGGAAGCGGGTCTTGATGGTGTTGTCCACCATGGCGCCGACCTGCGTGATCTCGGTCGGGAGGTCCAGCGCGAGTTCGTCCTGCTTGGTGAAATGGGGCGGCAGCGGGTGCTCCAGGAATTCGCAGCCGTAGATGCCGTCGCAGTGCGCGGCGAGCGAGGTGCCCCGGATCATCTCGGCGAGGCCGGTGCTGACGACGTAATGCTCGAGGACGACCTCGAGGTTATGCTTCCGGCCGAGCTCGCGGACGTGCTCCTTGAGGGCGGGGAAGAATTCGGGCAGGCCGGGGCAGAGCTCGATCTCGGCCCCGAGCTCGCGGAGGCGGCGGTTGGTCAGGCCCTTCATCAGCCCGGCCTTCACGTAACTGAGGAGGTGGTTGAGATAGACGGAGTCCTTGGGGGTCCGGATGCCCTTGCGGGCATAGAGGGCCGGCAGCTGGTTGGTCTCCTTCCAGAACTGCTCTTCGTCCACGCCGTAGGCCTTGAAGAGCGGGGTCTGCATGTAGCCCGGGCAGAGGGTCTTGTCGAAGTCCCAGACACAGGTGACGACGTGGGTGCCGCGGAGCGCGGGTTCCTTGGGCTGCATGGCGATCGGAAAAGGGATGAAGGTCGGGCTTGCGGAGGGGAGCCTGCCGCACTCCATTGAATAACGAACGGACGTCTCCTGTCCAAGCCCGATTAAACCCCTCACCGATGTCCGCTCACCCCCTCCGCCCCGACCTCTCCGGCTTCCGCCGCCGCCTGGCCGAACTCGAGGGGCTCCTCGCCGACCCGGCCACCTTCGGGGACAGCCGGCGGGCGGCCGCCCTGGGCGCGGAGCTGCGTTTCACCGCCAAGGCCGTGAAGGCCGACGACGTCCTGACCGGCTTGGAAACCGAGCTGGCGGACGCCAAGGGCTTGGCGGCCGAAACCGACCCGGAACTGCGCCGGATGGCCGACGAAGAGATCGCCCGGCTGACTCCGGCGGTCGAAAAAGCCCGTGAAATGCTCATCCGGGCCATCATCCCCCCGGATCCGGACGATTCTCGTAATGCTCTTGTAGAAATCCGGGCGGGCACGGGCGGCGAGGAGGCCTCCCTCTTCGCGGGCGAACTGCTCCGGGCCTACACGCGTTTCGCCGAGAAGCGGGGCTGGAAGCATGAGCTGATGTCCCTCTCCCATTCCGACCTCGGCGGGGTCCGCGACGCCGTCCTCCTCGTCGAGGGTGAAGGCGCCATGGCCCTGCTCCGCCACGAGGCCGGCGTGCACCGCGTCCAGCGGGTGCCCGCCACCGAAGGGTCGGGCCGCGTGCATACCTCCGCCGCGACGGTCGCGGTGCTCCCCGAAGCCGAGGAGGCCGAAGTGGTGCTCAAGCCGGAGGACCTGGACATGTCCGTGGCCCGCGCGAGCGGCGCCGGCGGCCAGCACGTCAACAAGACGGAATCGGCCGTGCAGATCATCCATAAGCCGACCGGGCTCATGGTCTACTGCGCCGACGAGCGTTCGCAGCTGCGCAACCGCCAGAAGGCCCTGCGCGTGCTCCGCTCCCGCCTGTTGGACCTGACGCGCGCCAAGGAACGCGAAGCGCGGGCCCAGGACCGCAAGACGCAGGTGGGCTCGGGCGACCGCTCGGAGCGCATCCGCACCTACAACTTCCCGCAGAACCGCATCACGGACCACCGCATCGACCTGACGATCCACGGCATCGAACAGGCGCTCGAGGGCGACCTCGACGCGCTCATCGACGCCCTGGCCGAAGCCGACCTGCGCGCCCGGGCCGAAGCGATCACCCAGGCGAAATCCTGAACCCCGGCATGGACGCGGACCACCTCCAACGCTTCGCCGGCATCGGCCGCCTCTACGGTCGGGCGGGCATGGAGCGCCTGGCCCGCTCGTCGTTCCTCGTGGTCGGCCTCGGCGGCGTCGGCTCCTGGACGGTGGAGGCGCTCGCGCGCTCCGGCGTGGGGCACCTGGCGCTCGTCGACGGCGACGCCGTCTGCGTGTCGAACACCAACCGCCAGCTGCACGCCGTGGCGGGCAACGAAGGCCGGCCGAAGACCGAGGCGATGGCCGAACGCGCCCGCGCGATCCACCCGGCGGTGCGCACGACGCTCCACCAGCGCTTCCTCTCCCGCTTCAACTCGCACGAGGTGCTGGCCGGCTTCGACGGCGTGGTCATCGACGCGATGGACGCCCTCTCGCCGAAGTGCGGGCTGATCGCCGAAGCGGTGAACCGGAAGCTGCCCGTGGTCACCGTCGGCGGCTGCGCCGGGCGGCTCGACGCGACCCGCCTGAAGATCACGGACCTGCGCGACTCGCGCGACGACCCGCTGATGATGCTGGTGCGCAAGCGCCTGCGGCAGAACTTCGACTTCCCGCGGGGCAAGACGCCCTTCGGCGTCTCGTGCGTGTGGTCCGACGAACCGTTCACGCAGCCGGCGGACTGCGAAGGCCTGCCCGGCGGCGAGATCCCGGAAGGCGAAGACCTCCGACCCAACTGCGAATGGGGCTACGGCACGGCCGCGCATGTGGCGGGCGCGTTCGGCCTCGCCGCCGCCGGCGAAGCGCTGCGGCTTTCGCTGCTACGCCCCGAATAGGCGCGCGAAGTTCGCCGAGGTCAGCTCGGCGGAGTCCTCCGGCGTCACGCCCAGGGTACGCGCGAGCTCGGCGTTGATGCGCACGAGGTTCGACGGATGGTTCTGCTCGACGCCCGCCGCGTCGGGCGCGAGCTCGCGCAGGCGGAATTCCGGCGCGGGACACAGCGCCGGGGCGTCGGTCTCGACGAGGATCCGTCCGCGCGGGATGGCCGCGGCGAACTGCCCGCGCAGGTCGGCCTTGCGCGGGATGAGGTGATGGGCGCTGAACGAGAAATACGCGCCGAGGCGGACGAGTTCGGGCACGAGTTCGACCGGTCCGTTCCAGCTGTGCAGGAGGAAGCCGCGCGCGGGCAGGTCGGCGGCGCGCACGATGTCCATCAGCGGCCCGATGGCCTTGACGCAGTGGATCGTGAGGGCGCGGTCGAGTTCGACGGCCAGCGCGAGCTGCGTGCGGAAGGCCGCCTCCTGGGCGACGGGGTCGAAGCCGGCCACCCAACGGTCGAGGCCCATCTCGCCGACGCCCGCCCGCGGGTGCGCGCGCAGGACCGCCCGGAGCGCCTCGGCCCAGCCCGCGGGCGCGGTCGGGACGTCCCACGGATGGAGGCCGAACGAGACGCGGTTGCGCGGATCGCGGGCGGCGAGCGCGGCGACGTCGCCCCAGTCGGCCGGGGCGCTGCCGTTGATCATCGCCTGGCCGACGCCGTCGGCGCGGGCCTGCTCGACCGCCGCATAGGGGACTTCGGCGAACTGGTAATGGCAATGCGCGTCGCGGAGTTCCATCGGTCCGCCCGAGGCTGACCGCGGAGGCCGGGGTCTCAACGACGAACCACCTTGCCCTGCCGCCCCGGTCGCCCCTATCTCCGTGGCAGGATGAAGACGCCGCCCCTGCCCGCCGAAGCGCTGATGACCGTCACCGGCCTGCCCTACCCGCTCAAGGCGAAGGGCAAGGTCCGCGAAGTCTTCGACCTCGGCGCGCACTATCTCATCGTCGCCACGGACCGGCTCTCGGCCTTCGACGTCGTGATGCCCAACGGCGTCCCCGGCAAAGGCATCCTGCTCACCCAGATCAGCCTCTGGTGGTTCGACCAGGCCCGGCTCGTCTTCCCGACCCACCTCGTGCCCGACCACGCCAACGCGCTGGCCAAGGCCCTCCAGGGGCACGAGCACCTGATCCCGCGCTCGATGCTGGTGCGCAAGCTCAACCCCCTGCCCGTCGAGGCGGTCGTCCGCGGCTACCTCGCCGGCGGCGGCTTCAAGGAATACCAGAAGTCGGGCGCGATCCTCGACCACGCCCTCCCGGCCGGGCTGCTCGACGGCTCGAAGCTCCCGCAGCCGATCTTCACCCCTTCGACCAAGGCCGCCGAAGGCCACGACGAAGCCATCACCCGCGCGCGCTGCGGCGAGATCCTCGGCGAGAAAGTCTTCCGCACGATCCAGGAGACCTCCCTCGCGCTCTACCGCATGGGCGCCGAGCGCGCGGCCAAGGCCGGCGTCATCCTCGCCGACACCAAGTTCGAGTTCGGCACCGCGGCCGACGGCTCCCTCGTGCTCATCGACGAAGTCCTGACGCCCGACTCCTCCCGCTACTGGCCCATGGCCACCTGGCAGCCCGGCCGCGCCCAGCCTTCGTACGACAAGCAGTTCGTCCGCGATTGGCTCGAGACCCAGCCTTGGAACAAGACCGCCCCGGGCCCGCGCCTGCCGGACGACGTCGTCCGGAAGACGCAGGCCCTCTACGCGGAGTGCCTCGAGCGGCTGACGTCCTGAGCCGAGCCGGCGGAGATCTTCCGCGCAGGCATGAAAAAAGCCCTCGGAAGAGGGCTTTCTGCTTTCAGGAAATAGTCCGACTAGGATTCGAACCTAGACAAGGAGAATCAGAATCTCCTGTGCTACCATTACACCATCGGACTGTCCTGAGGGGTTGACGATGGGACTCCCCGGCGGTTCGTCAAAAGGAAATAATCGGCCTGAAAGGCCGAAAAAGCCGCAAATGAGAGGCCCGGAGGCCCAGAGGCTCGGTTGACCAGAGAGCTGCGGCGTTAGTTGACCCGTTGACAAGTTGGCCGGTTGACAAGGAAAGCAACGAGCGGGGCCGAGGTCGCGTCGCGATCGCACCGTATCGAGGTCTCATGACCCTACCCAAGACATTCACTCCCCCGGTACTCCATACTCGATGCTCTCACCCCCTGCGGCCCTTCTCTACCTCCTCTTCGCCTTTTTCGTCTTCTTGGAAGCCTTCGGCGCTTCGACTGATTTGGCCAACCACTGTCCATATCCTGCTTCAGACACTTCGCTGGCCGCGAGGCCGAGCGTCTTGATCACGACTTCGACTTCCGACGCTTCAAATTTCAGACCGTTCAATTCCAGGAATGCGGCCGCAGACATGAAGCCCGTCCGCTTGTTGCCGTCGGTGAACGGGTGACCCTGGATAATCCCGGCCGCATAGGCGGCGGCGAGACGCGCCAAGGTGGGCTCACCGTAGGAGAACAGATGCTTAGGTCTGGCCAGCGCCGACTGCAGGCGACCGGCGTCGCGAATACTCGCATCACCTCCGTAATCGGCGACGACGAGTTCGTGCAGCGCCAGGACGGAGTCCAGCCCCAGCCAATGAGGCTCTTTCATTTGGCCAGTTCGCCGAGGGCGTTGCGATAACGGCGGCTCAGGGATTTGAAGACCGCCAGCTCCTTCGCGAAATCGGGATTGGTCGCGAAGAGGCGGACGCCGTCCTTGGAGGCTGCGTAATCCAGGCCGTCCCCCTCCTCGACGCGCAGCTGCTCAAGGACTTCCTTGGGCAGGATCACTCCGAGCGAATTGCCGATGCGACGTACTTTGAGCTTTTTGGCCATGTCATCAGTGTGCCAACATTTGTTATAACATAAAGCCGGGAATTCGTGCAGTTCTCGCACCCCGGAGGCGTGATGGCGGTCAGGCGAGACATGACACCAAAGGGAAACCGGGGGCCGGATGATTGGCTGGGGCATGAACTTTCGGGCTTCCGGTCTCCCCGTGAGCGTGTCGGGCTCTGGCCAACCGGCCAACCGTTCAATGGATCAACCAGCCTTCGTCCTTTCAGGTCTCGGTTGTCTCGAGGTAGGGCTGACCGGCCCGGCCAGCCGCGGTTGAGCGGGCCGCTCAACCCTACCCCATGCCGCCACCCGAAATGATTTCCAGGTCTCAGGTCTCGGCCGTCGGGTTTCAGGTTCGGGTGCTCAGGTTCGGGTTCGGACCCGGGGCCTGCACCTGAACCAAGATACCTGAACCGGGGACCCGAAAACGCTCCCGTGAGGGCATCTTCAACTCTGCCATCGATTCAGTCCTCGATGCAGACATCGATGCAGACATCGACTCAGTCCTCTAACGATTACTTATTCCCCGGCGCCCTCGCGACGACCGCTTTCATGCGGCGCAGAATCTCGCGCAGGCGTTCGCGCGG
>JACCDS012440131.1_pt1 | contig 14609 bp, 7 predicted proteins | sample 7446441 | NCBI WGS metagenome assembly JACCDS01 (sample SAMN15323445, study PRJNA562643) | freshwater metagenome | isolation source: river surface water | place: USA:Blue River Watershed | collected 2017-08-17 | reverse complement strand
CAACGCATTTAAACCAATTGCGGTATTTCCCCCTCCATTGGTTGTATTTCTCAAAGCAGATTCTCCTACTGCTGTATTATAGTTTGCGACCGTGTTACTTGTTAAAGCACCTGACCCTAAAGCTGTATTTCCACCGCCAGTAGTATTTGAATTTAAAGTAAAATGTCCTAAAGAAACATTTCCACTTCCTGTAGTATTTTGCAGAGATGCATATGCTCCAATTGCTGTATTAAATGTACCAGTCGTATTATATAATAAAGCATTTATACCAAAAGCAGTGTTATTACTACCACTTGTATTATTTCTTAACGCGCTATTTCCAACTGCCGTGTTTGCTGTTGATGATGAATTACCTGCCCCAACACCAACCGTTATACCATTCACCTTCATATCATAAGCTCCTAAATCTACAGCTTGAGTTGCACCAGTATATGGAACACCAACTGAAGAAGATGAAGTTCCAGCTGAAACAGAACCATCTGCCATTAAATATTGACTTGAAGTTCCATTAGGTGTTTTAAATCCACTTGCAGTTATCGTTCCTGTAGTTTTAACTTGAGTTACAGCTGTATTTCCTAATTGTATAGAATTCGAGACAGCTACAATTGCTCCATTTCCAATAGCTGTTGCATTAGTTAAATTGTTGGTTGCAACATCAGCCATATGGCCCAAAGCCGTATTTCCAGAACCAGTTGTGTTTGTTGAAAGTGATCCAAATCCAATACTTGTATTACTTGATCCTGTTGTGTTATTAAATGAAGCGTTTTGTCCTATTGCAGTATTTGAATTTCCAATTGTATTTAAATACAAAGCACCTGAACCCACCGCAGCCAAATTAACACCTCCAGTATTCGCTCTTAATGCCCTAAATCCAACCGCTGTATTTGCATTAGCAGTATTATATAACAATGCTTCATTACCCACTGCCGTATTCATAATTGCAGCAGTAATTGTATTTAAAGCTCTATATCCAACGGCAGTATTTTCTGTTCCAGAAGTATTTGATTGTAATGCTTGATAACCCAGTACAGTGTTATATGATCCAGATGTATTATTTGACAATGTTTGAAATCCAACTGCCGAATTGAATAATCCAGTATTATTTGAAGCAGTTGTACTACCCATTAAAGACTCAAAACCAATTGCAACATTACCAGTTTCACGTCCTGTTGTTCTGTTGTCCGCATAATACATAGCCCTTACCCCAATTGCCAAAGAATTACTATTTGCAACATTACTTTGTAAAGCAGATTCCCCAATTGCAACATTACCAGAACCAATTGTATTGTCTTTTAGAGAATAAAATCCTAATGCACTATTATCACTGCCGGTAGTATTATTTAACATAGAAGTCATACCTATAGAAGTATTTGCGTAACCGGAAGTATTGTATCTCATTACAGATTCGCCAATAGCAGTATTGTAATGCCCTGTTGTATTTGAATTTAATGTTACATCACCTAGCCCTGTATTTCTATCTCCTGAAGTAGTATTTTGCATTGAACCATTTCCAACTGCAACATTTCCATATCCAGTGGTGTTTGATTTTAATGCTTGCTTCCCTATCGCTAATAAACCACCGGTTACAGTATTATTAGCTAGTGCTTCATATCCAATTGCAATATTATCGCTTGCAGTTGTACTGGCCTCCATTGCCCTTGCACCCAATGCAACACTATTTGAACCATTGGTACTATTTGACATTGCATGTAAACCAATTGCAGTATTATATGTACCAACTGTATTACTATATAATGACACATATCCAAGTGCTGTATTATTATATCCAGTTGTTGTCATTTTCATGGAATGCCAACCTATTGCAGTATTCCCATCTACTGTTGTTGCTGAATACAACGCCTGAGCACCAATAGCTGTATTATAATTTCCTGATGTATTATTATAAAATGCTTCTACCCCCATTGCAATATTTTGACTACCATTAATATTTTTTTGCATAGCATAATTACCAACTGCCGTATTCCCAGCTCCAGTTGTATTATCACTCAATGTTCCATAACCTAGGGCAGAATTTGAGGTTCCGGTAGTATTTGATGATAATGAAAATGAACCGACAGCTGTAGATTTATCCACTAAACTGTTATATAAGGCATGAGACCCGATTGCAACATTGTCTCCTCCAATTATATTTCTTAACAATGAATTATGACCAAATGAAACATTATGATAACCAGTTGTATTATTAATAAGAGCATTATATCCAAATGCAGTATTCATATAACCAGTCGTATTATTACTTAATGTTCCTTTACCTATTGCAGTATTGGCATTATTAGTTGATGTATATGTTCTTGAGCCAATTCCAATTGTCAAACCATTCACTGTCAAATCATATGCACCTAAATCAACCGCCTGACTAGCACCAGTATACGGCACACCCGATGTAACTGAAGTACTTACAGTTCCATCTGCTCTTAAGTATTGGGCAGATGTCCCACCTGGGATTTTAAAACTTGTAGCAGTTAAGTTGCCATTTACAGTTAAATTCCTCGTATCAAACTCGCCGTAAATCAAGGGAGTATTTGTGCTTGAATTAGAAATGATTAATCTATTACTTACATTACTATAAGCAACATTATTACCTGCATAACTTCCTAAAAACACATTACTATTTCCATTCCTTAAACCAGAGCCTGCCATATAACCTAGTGCTGTGTTAAAATTCCCAACAGTATCATTCATCAAGGCCGAATTGCCAAATACTGAATTTGAAGATCCAATTTTTAAACTTAGAGTCGACATTCTTCCGAAGGATGAATTCTCATTACCTGTAGTACTACTCATTAATGATGCATTACCAAATGCTGAATTTGCAAAACCTGTAGTATTTGAATTCATAGCTAGAGTTCCAAATGAGTTATTTCTGTTTCCAGTAGTATTTGCGTTCTGCGTAGAGCTCCCAAATGCGTTATTTTGATAACCTCTTGTGTTTGCATTTAAATTGCCATAACCACCAACTGATGTGTTTGACCAGCCGATTGTATTTTTAATTAAGGATTTAAAACCAATTGCAATATTATTACTTCCAGAATCTACCAAATACAATGAACTATCTCCTATAGCTACATTATACTTTGCATAACTTTGATTATTTAATTCTGAGCTATCGTTTATAAAATTATTCGTATTCCTTTTATCAAGTTTTGATAAGCTATTATTCTGAAACCTCATATTGGTTGAGTCAACCATGAAAGAACTAAATACCTTACCTTGACCATTCAAAGTTCCTGCAATCCATTTATTGCCGTCAGAAACCAAAACGTCACCAATTGATCCTGGTCTTATATTATCCAATTTAGCATTAATTCTATTTGACAAAGCTGTAGTATCAAAATTTGATATATTTAATGCTGTTTTCAAGTTCGCTAATGTACTAACACCAGTACCTCCTTTTGTAACAGGCAAAACACCTGAAACATTTTCCGCTGCAACACCAAAACTGTAAAATGAATAAGGCACATATTGTAGTTGTGTAGCACCCATATTTATATAATTGGTTCCTGCAGAGGGATCCATCTCTACTTTCAAAAACTTTGGAAATTCTGTCCAATTAATTGTTTTAAAACTTCCAACCACAGTTGCATTCGTCGCATCACCCACCACTACAGTGAATATACCTTGTGCGTTTGTAACCACCGTTTTTGTCTCTACATATTCCGGCGTCGCATCTACATTTTTACTAATGATAGACAATCTTAAACTAATGTTTGAACTAGCTATAATTGTTCCATTAGCAGAACGAGCTACCCCTTGGAAGTTGATGCCTTGTGCATTACTCACAAGAGCCAAAATAATGAAAGAAAAAAAGAATAATACCTTTTTTGAAATATTCATAAATAGAATTTTAATCTTAAAAAATTAATGCGAACTCAAATACCTTACCTCGTTTAAATTCAACGCTCTTTTATATACTCTGACTTCATCAATCTTCCCTTTAAACCATGCATTTGCATCATATGAACCTCCAATGACCCAATTAAGACTATTCGAACAAGCTTTGGCCACTGTTCTCCAGTCTAATGTGTCTATTAAATTACCATTCATATACAATCTTCCACCAGTATGATCTACTGTCATTGCAATATGAACCCACCTTCTTGTAGGGATATTATTGATTACAAATTTTGACTCTGGAATACCATAACCACCAATTAGTCCATTTGGCACACCATCACCAGTTAAATAAAATGGATAAATAAAACCACTCGAGTCGGTAGCACCAGTTGAAGGGGTCAAATTAAATCCATTCCACATTCCACTTGAATATTTTTTAAACAAGTTCCCACCCGAATTATTCAATGAATCTAGTGAAACCCATAAGCTAACTGAAAAAGGATATGTATTATATGTTGCACTATTGGGTATATTGATATATTGATTCGTGTTAAATGAATAGGCATTATTTGCTCTTCCGAATCTATCTGAAGCAAGGTTAGCCCCAACGACTGTTCCATTTAATCCATTCGCAGAACTATCAATTGCATTTCCTGAAAAAGCATAATATGCCACTAAACTATCATTCAATCTAACATTACTAATTGTATCTAAAATTGACCAGGTGCCATTATAAAGTGTTCCATTATATGCGGAATCACTTGCTTTAATTCGAGTTCCTGTACCTTCATTTAACTCATAAAATGCATATGTTGAATCAGATTTGACATAAGTATAACTTGGTGTAAAATTTGCATTATAAACATTCCCTTTTGAAACTCTTAATTTTCGAATATGTCCTTTATAAAATTCCCTTGGTGGCTCATTACCAATATCTAAATTTGCTCCAATGCCTTCTACCCCAATCGAGCCATTGACCATATTTAGAGTTCCTGTATTTGACATTCTAGACTTTTCTATTCCATCAATATAAATAACACCAGCTCTAGAAAAATTATAATGCGTAAAAACAACATGATGCCAAGATGAATCATTTGGGAATGCCGCACTAATATTATACCCACTAAAATTTCCAACTTGTGCTGTTATTCTTCCTCTATATAATGCCAATTTGAAAGTTCCAACATTTCCATTCCATTGGTATCCGGAAGAGTATATGTATTGATTCGTATCTGAAACTTTATAAGATTTTATCCAAGCCTCAACCGTAAAATTGTTTCCATAAATTCTAGACCCAAGTAAACCAGAAGAACCAATTTGTACATAAGTAGATGACCCATTAAAATTTATTGTAGGCAAGAAAGTACTATCTAGGAATCTTGTTGCAATCACAGGATTTGAAGATGAAAGATTTGAACTATCAATTCTTGTTAATGATCTTGAAGATAAAACTGCAACTAAACTGTCAATTCTTTTATTTAATAATTTAATAGTTGAGTCGGATGTAGATATACCAAGATTTGAATTAATTTTACCAGTTACATTCAGATCGCCGTTTATTGTTAATTTTCTAGTATCAAAATCCCCGTAAATTAGTGGTGTCGAAGTAGCAGAATTTGCAATGATTAATTTGTTACTAATTTTTGTATGAACATCAGCACCGCCAGCATTTGTACCAATAAAAATATTGTTAGATCCAGAATCTAAAGCATAGCCAGCCTGATAACCAACTGCCAAATTATTTGTCCCCGTTTTTAAAGCAGCCATAGCTCTATATCCTAGAGCCGTATTATTATTACTATTTTTTAAATTAATTAATGTCTGCGTTCCTAGTGCAGTATTATAAATACCAGTATCCAACCCGCTTAATGCTGCGTATCCAATAGCAACGTTGTCAAATCCTTTTTTATACCCAGACATTGAATTATATCCCACTGCAGTATTTTGTCTAGACCATTTGCCTGTAGCTAATGCATTACCTCCAACTGCAACGTTCCAATAGTCTGTATTGTTCTGCAAGGCATTTGAACCAACTGCCGTGTTCGTTCCGTAACCATAATTATTTGGATCTTGATAATTCAAGCCTGCATTTTGTCCAACAAACAGATTTGAATACTTGTCTGTATTAACGCTCAATGCAGTTTTTAAATCCGCTAAAGTACCCACACCAGTACCCCCTTTTGTAACAGGCAAAACACCCGAAATATTTTCCGCAGCCACGCCTAAACTATAATAAGAATAGGGTACATATTGTAATTGAGTGGCTCCCATATTTATATAATTGGTTCCTGCAGATGGATCCATCTCTACTTTCAAAAATTTAGGTGACTCCGCCCAATTAATTGTTTTAAAACTTCCAACTACAGTTGCATTCGTCGCATCACCTACTACTACAGTGAATATACCTTGTGCGTTTGTAACCACCGTTTTTGTCTCTACATATTCCGGCGTCGCATCTACATTTTTACTAATGATAGACAATCTTAAACTAATATTTGAACTGGCTATAATTGTGCCATTTGCAGAACGAGCTACCCCTTGAAAGTTGATACCTTGTGCATTACTTGATAGAGCCAAAAGAACTAACAATCCTGCAAAGATTATTTTTGAAAAAAACTTCATCATTTATAGTTTAACGATTTTGTAAATTCCAGATCTAGCTTTGCCTTTCAAGGGCTTAAACACTACCTGAACATAATACTGACCAGTAGCATACTTAGTGAAATCTATTTGATTTTGCATATTACCATAGATAGTAATTGCTTGACTTCTGTAAATGAGTTTGGAACCAATATCAAAAATCTGATATTGTAATTGACCCGCACCTTGAATATCTGCAATCAAAACTGTTTTGTCTTTAACTGGATTTGGTGTGATCTTTATTTCATTTGAACCAAAGGGCGTATTTAGCTCATCGATACCCGTCACCAACGGTGGATTATTTTGCAAAAATCCACTACTCAAGCCTACCCCATTGGGTGCTTTAAAATCTGTGATTGAGATTGTTTCTCCAGTGCTAATTGTCAAGGAATAGCCTCCTTGTGATGCACTGAAGCCTCCAATATTTAATGTAAATGGAGTGATTGACTGCGCACTAGATACTAAACAAAAACAAACGCTAAAAAGGAATACAAAAAAATTTGTCTTCATATGGAAATATTTGAATACATAAACAGATTGAAAAAATAGATTCAATCAAATTTATATATAAATAAGTACATATACATTAAACTTGTAACATATTTAGGCACATTCACTCAACAGTTCGTATGTCATTGATTTACAATCCGTAAGTGGCCCTGAGGAAGGTGAAATTGGAATTGATTTCGTCTGAATTAAGCGCTCGATTATACACCCTCATGCTGTAATAAGTGCCTGGGGCATAATCTTGGGCACTTGTGCCTGCATTGTTATGCCTTGCACCAAAATAAAGTCCATTGGTGCTTAATCCCCCAGCTGGAGCAGTAAATGTTCCAGTAGCAAAAGCTATGCCATCTTTATATATAGTGTAGGAAGTGCCATTTACAACAAAGTCCCAAATATGCACTGAATTAATATCATTGACCGAAACAGTAGATTGAGTGGTTGGACTTCCAATGTCTATTCCAGTTGCATTTTTTAAATAAGCAATAAATCCTTTTTGCGCCGTCCAACTCTCATTCGCCCAAATGGTTGCCCAATAGTTCGTTGGATTAAATGAAGCAGCCACACTTATTGTAAAAGTGTTTGGCAAATTATATCCTGTTGAAATATACGAAGTCCCACTAGTAGTAATGCCTCCACCTTTTGAAGAAGTATAGGTTGGCGTATTCACCAATGTTGCATTATTTCCATTACCTGAGATATCTGTCCAGGTAGATCCTGAAACTGGCGCACTAGCTAGATTCATTACAAGCCCATTTTGAATAATACCATACAATGATTTATTTGCATCGTAATTCTTCAAAACTTCACTTGCACTCAGCGCTTTTTTATAAATCCTAACGATGCCTAATTGCCCATCAAAATATTGGGCATATTCGCCTCCATTATATGCGCCTAGAAATAAATTTGTAGTTGTGTTTAATATGCTGCCAGCAATTGAAATTGCTTTTGTTTGCTTTAAAAGACCATTCGAATAAGTATATATATTATTATTTGTTTTATCCCATACATACACCATGTGCACCCAGTTATTTGCTGTAAGTGTATAATTGTCTGTGGTAATTACATTCGCGCCTGTACTATAATCTGCACGAATTGCATTACCACCAACTAATCGTAATGCATAGGATATATTTACACCAGCTCCACCATTACTATATTTTCCAACCAATGTACCCGTAATAGTTTTAGGTTTAAACCAGGCTTCTATTGTCCAACTACCCGATCCTGGTTCTAATGCTGCATTATCTGGAATGCTTACTTGTGAATTTGTTCCATTAAAAGTAAATGAAGGATTATTATAACTAAGGTTTGACATAGTTCCATTTAAACCATTACCCGACAAATCAGCTAAACTTGTTCCTGTTCCAGGATAACTTTCAATCATACTAGGATTATAATGCAAGACAAGATTATCTGATGTATTCAAATTTGGTTTAACCAGCATACCCAAACGCATGGTGATATGATTAGTCCATGATACAGGAATCACTTTTATAGATTTAGCAAAAACGCTAGTTGGAAAAAGCACACGACCATCATCCGTTATAGTTGTACTGATAGGCGCATCACTAATTACCCTAGTCCAAGGAGCAGTGCCAGTTAAACTTGTTTCAACGTGCACTTTCGTTACAAATTGATTCCATGAATTTGCCCTAGGTTGTATCACCAATCCTTTAATAAATGCTGGATCATCATAATTTAAAGTTATCCATTGGTTAGCATCTAACGCTTGCGCAGCCCATCCTAAACCTGAATTTAACCAAGGTGTAAAGTGGGATGCTCCAAATGGATCGAATGCTCCAGATGCACCTGTTGTACTATTCCATGCACTTGATGTACCCCAGTAGGTTGGATTTGAATTGGTTGAAGGACTATGAATGGTATAATCAAACTCATCTTTTCTAAAATTATACTCTTGTAAAATCTCTTGATTACTTAAAGGCAAATTATGAATCTTAAATTGTGCTAAGTGGAATGTACCATAGGCACTTGTCCCCATATTGGTTGATTCACCTGCACCTATTGCATAATTTTGACTTAATGTAGGAATTTCTCTTGCACCAGCTTGAATGCCTTGCAATACACCATTTAAATATCCTTTAACAGAGGTCCCGTCATAAACTAAAGCAATATGATGCCATTGGTTTAAATTAACAGCTGATGAAGAAGTTACAATTGGCCCGTTCCAAATTCTATATTTAATAAACCCATTTATAATTTCAATATTTGAAGCATGCCATCCCCCACTTGGCGTATGCGAATCCAATTCACTTACTAAAACACCATTGTTTAATGTTGGATAAAACCAAAAACTCATTGTAAAGCTTTTTTGTAAGGTAGCATCTACAGCCTTAAAATAGGTTTTCAAATTAGGTGTTGCCAAATATTGATTAACCCCATTAAAGGAAATATATCCTAATGAATTCATGAATAAAGGTGCATTGTACAATGTTGCATTACCTGATGCTGTTCCAGCCAAATTTGTTACTGAAGTTGCCCCTCGCGTAAAACCAGCTGATTTAGAAAAATCATAATTTACCACCAAATTATTCTTTGGCAATAAAGCAGATTGAATAGGTAAGCCTATTTGTGCAAAACAATAAATTGAAAAAAAGAAGGATGAAAAAAAAATGATGAATTTTTTCATATTTAATTACTCATTTCTCCAGTAACAATAATACTATTACTTCCTAAATGTAAAATACTCACTACAGCATATTGACTTGCTGATTTTGAAAAGCCAGTTCTATTTAAATAGGTGCCTGAAAAAGTAATTTGACCAGCTCCCATTTGTACAACCGTACAATTAAAACCGGTTGGCAAACCTGTTGGAATAGTGACCGTAATTGCTGTAGCACTTGTCGATTGAATGACCTTTCCATTATCTGCTGCAGTAATAGAATAGTTGGCCGAAATGGTTGCTACATTCGCTGCAAATCCTGAAAGTGATGAGGTACTAATATTTCCCCCTGTCAATGCTCCCGTCGTAGAAATATTGCCTGCTGTGAATGCAATATCATTCCCTGTTCTAATCCAATTTGAATTTATCCTAGTCCAAGATGGCGTTGTTGTTGTACTTGTATTTACATAAAACCCCACAAGGTCATCCGTTTGATAAACCATTAAACCATTAGCAACAGCTGAAAGTGTGATGGCTTCTCTTTGAACTTTGGTCATTCTTGGAATCAACAAACCTTTGTCAGTTGAGGCAATATCAAGTTTTGCGGCTGAATTAGGCGCAGTAGTACCTATACCGGTTTGTGCGCTTAAAACGGTGGTAATTAATAATGATAATATCAACAAATAAAGTCTTCTATTCATAAATCAAGACAAATTTAACCCATTTTTTTGAACAAAAACGGCCATTTTAAAGCATAATTACTATATTAGACATTAGATAAAAATACACTATGAAAAAACTATTATTCCTTTTTATTTTAGCTTTAACGACACATTCTGTTTTTGCACAAAAAGATGCGGATCTTATTCTTGGAACATGGCTTACTGGTTCTGGGAATGCAAGGGTTGAAATCTATAAAAATGGGACAAATTTTCAAGGGAAAATTGTTTGGTTAAGCGAGCCAGTTGATCCCAACACAAACAAGCCAAAAACAGACACTAAACACCCTAATAGCAAATTACATTCAAGACCACTACTTGGCCTTATTAACTTATGGGGCTTTTCATACAATGAGAAAGAAGGTAATTGGGAAGATGGACATATTTATGATCCGAAATCTGGTAAAGAGTACAAGTGTACAATCACTGCTAAGGATAAAAACACTTTAAATGTGAGAGGCTTTATTGGATTTAGTATGATTGGAAGAACAGATGTTTGGACAAAAGTGAAATAACAGCTTGTTATAAAGTATTGATCATTTCTACTTCTTCCTCCTCTACTAATTCAATAGGAGGAAGCTTTACCGCTTTTGCTTTACTAAATGTAAAAATTAACGAAGCAAATACGGCGCAAAATGCCATTACACCCGTCATGGGCAAAGTAGTGCCATTATGAAAAGTACTAACCATGGCAGACATCAATGCACCCAAACTCATTTGAATAAAACCCATTAATGCAGATGCATTTCCTGCATTGTGACCAAATGGGGCCATTGATAAAGCGGAAGCATTAGGAAAAATGAACCCCTGACAGCATAGGTATAAAAAAATTAAAATAATTATTAAATACAATTCATTAAAACTTAAAAGGGCGGTAGCGGCTAATGCCAACGCTATACAACTTTGAAAATACAAAGCCATCTTAATGATTTGTTCAGAATTAAAACGTTTTAGTAATATACTATTTAACTGACTTGACCCAATTAAACCAGATGCAACAAATGCAAAAGCCCACCCATAATGCTGTTCAGTAACCTTAAATATTTCTAAAAAAACATAAGGAGATCCACTTATAAAAGCATATAATCCAGCCGAAGCGATTGCGCCTGAAAAAGTAAATCGAACAAATTGAGGATGTTTAATAATGTTTGCAAAACTTGAAAGAATTGCAGCAGGCTTTAATGAATAATTTGGATCTGGCCCCTTGCTATCTGGTAATAAATAATAGACCCCTCCAATAATAGACGCAATTACCATAATCAACATAACAAAAATATACCTCCATCCAATATAGGTTGAAATTAAACCACCTAAGGATGGCGCAATAATTGGGGATATAGCTATCACTAACATTAATGTTGAAAAGACTTTAGCGTTGTCTTTTACATCAAATAGATCACGAACCATTGCCCTTGATGCAACCATTCCAACACATCCTCCCAGTGCTTGAAAAAATCGAAATAGAATCAAGGTCTCCACTGACATTGCAGTCGCACATGCAAGAGACGAAATTGCATATAAAGAGAGTCCAAAATACAAAGGTATTTTACGCCCATATCTTTCAAGTAAAGGCCCATATAATAATTGCCCGATTGAAATGCCAACAAAAAAAGAGGATAATGACAACATTACAGAAGCAACAGTCGTATTTAAACCCTTTGCAATACTTGGGAAAGCTGGCAAATACATATCAATTGACAATGGTCCAATCGCAGATAAAAGACCTAAGATGAGAATTAAATAAAAATTAGTTTGCTTTTTGTAAGTATTCATTTTGCGAAGGTATTACAAACCAGCCTCCTTTCCTATACATTCAAGTGCTAAACAGAATTGTGCTATATAAAAGGCTGTGTCTTATCAAAATTGTCTAATTTGTAATATGAACAAACCTTTTAAAGCTTTGAATTAATTTAAAATGATGAAAATAGTAGAAAAACAATTTGAGTCTTTTACTTGGATAGATATTGAACATCCTAACAAAACCGATCTGGAAAAAATTGCAGTAGCGCATAATTTAAATCATCACCTCGTAAAAGACAGCTTAGAAAAAGGCCACTTACCTAAATATGAGAAGTACAATAATGTTGACTTTTACATCTTTAGGGCCTATACATCCGATGTGCGATTGCAAATAGACAAAGTAGAAGAAATGTCCAATAAGATCGCATTTTTTATGGCGCAAGGAAAATTAATTACAATACACAGAACCCCATTTAACTTTTTACAAATTGTAGAAGATCCAAAATTAACAATGGATGTGTTGTTTATGAAAATTATTGGATCCATGTTAGAATCTTATAAAAAACCAACCACAGATTTAGCCTTAAAAATATCAGACATTGAAAAAACAATATTTTTAAAAGACCATCGAAATGTTCTACTCAAAGAATTATACTATATCAAATCACAATCTAGAATTCTAAGAAAAGTTTTACATATTACACAGGCTGTAGTTGAACAAATCAAAGTCAATGAGCACCAGTCTTCTTTTTACCAAGACATTAGAGACCAACTGCTTCAATTTTCCACAGTCATCGACGAATGTGTTGAAAATGCCAATCAATTAATGACTACCTACCTGTCAATTAGTGAACAAAAGAATAACGAGGTAGTTCGTTTATTAACTATTTTCTCGGCCTTTTTCTTACCACTCACGTTTATTGTAGGTGTTTATGGAATGAACTTTGATTTTATGCCTGAATTAAAATGGAAGCTTGGTTACCTATTTGCAATAACATTAATGCTAACTGTTGTCTTTGTAATCTATATCTGGTTTAGAAGAAAGAAAATTATATAAATACTTTATACAACAGATTCACTTTTCATATTTAATTCTACTTACAATTTTGTGCTATAAAAGGATCAACTCCTGGGTAATTTTTCGCCTTAGCGGCTTGTAATGCACCACATGCTTCTGCTTTTTTTCCCATGGTTATAAGGGACATTGCTTTAAAGAATTCTGACTTTCCTGTATTGGCAGATGGCAGTGAAATTGCTTTATCAAAATAGATTACCGCTTTATCATAGGACTTACTTGTGTAATAACAAATGCCAATATTTTCTAAATGCGTATAATTTGTAGGATCTAATTCGCTGGCTTTAATATACCATTTTGCAGCTGTTGTATATTGACCTTTTTGAAACGCTTGAACGCCAAGTACTGCATAATTAGGTAAACTTCCTGTAGCCATAGCATTGCCATATAATAAACCACTTGTTCTAACAAAAATGGCACTATCAGCAGGAAATTTTTTCTTAGCTGTATCTAATAAAGCCTTCGTTATTTCAATTGGCGTTTGATTGATTTCAATTAATCCTAAAATGTATTGATTCCAACCTTCTCCAGAATTTCTATATTTTGTATAAGTCTTAAATGCCTTTGTCGCTTCTGCAGTATCTTTCATCTTAGCTGCTGCAAAAATCATATTCTTATAATAACTAGTTGCTCTAGGCCAATTATAAAAAGCTTTTTTAGCATAATGAAAAGTACTGTCATATTTTAATTGAACAGAAAAAATAGCAGTTCTAATAAAATCATTGTAATGTAAATATGGATTCACATGATTACTTTCATCCAATAATTTTGCAGCACTATCATATTGTTTGTCTCTCAAATAATACCTTGCAACCAATGCTTTAATTGGTAGCGTTGAGGTCGATAAATTAGGAATTGGTGGGAAGGCGTCTTTCACTTCATCTAATGACATTTTAGGATCTTCATTGATCTCTCCCATCACATATTTCTGCACTTTTAAAGACTCATAGGTTTGGTAATTGACATAGATGCTCCCAATTGTCATGAGTATCGCAAAAAGTAAAAACAACAATCCAATGATATTTTCTTTTGGTTGCTTCTTTGATGTGTCATTTAAGAACACAGGCGCAAATAGTAGCGCTGCAGAAATTGCAAACATGGTTTGCATAGATGTTCTTTCAGCTGGGAAATTAAAAAATGCATCTACGAAATAACAACCAATTGCAATCAATGCAATACACGCCATTAATCTTATGTTTGTATCGGTTGTGGATCTCCATAATTGAATTACAGCAAGGCCCATCATAACAAACATGGCTAAAAATGCAGTCCCACCTAATAATCCCAGGTCGGCGAACATTTCAATAAAATCATTATGGCAATGGTAGGGTACAAAAAGATCGTTGGTGTATTCTTTTTCATATGGGATAGATGCCAATTTCCAGTTGCCATAGCCGCCACCTAAAATTGGATGCTTTAAAGAATAATCTATTGCCCCTTCCCATAAATGAAT
>JACCDS010480565.1_pt1 | contig 14610 bp, 14 predicted proteins | sample 7446441 | NCBI WGS metagenome assembly JACCDS01 (sample SAMN15323445, study PRJNA562643) | freshwater metagenome | isolation source: river surface water | place: USA:Blue River Watershed | collected 2017-08-17 | reverse complement strand
TTCAAGACATGAATATCGAAACAATTAACCACAGTATTCAATCTCAAAAAGAGGTATTATTACAACACCCCTTATACAATAAAGTACAGTCCATTGAAGACTTGCACCGATTTTTAGAAAGTCATGTTTATGCCGTATGGGATTTTATGTCTTTACTTAAGGCATTACAATCCAAATTGACTTGTACCACAACTCCTTGGTTTCCTACAGTCAATACCGAAACACGGTACTTAATCAATGAGATTGTTGTTGCCGAAGAAAGCGATTTAACTTTAGACGGCCGACGTCAAAGTCATTTTGAAATGTATTTAGAGGCCATGCAAGATTGTGGAGCTAACACCACTGAAATAGAGCAATTTTTAGCAAATACCAAATCGCTAAATAATATTTTTGTAGCCATCAAAACAAGCAACTTACACCCAAACATTAAAGCCTTTTTAGATTTTACTTTTAGAGTTATTGAAGAAGGAAAAACGCACGAAATTGCAGCTGCTTTTACCTTTGGTAGAGAAGACTTAATTCCGAGTATGTTTACTTCGATTTTGAAAAATTTTCAAGCTAATTTTCCTGAAACAGATTTAAAAAAATTGATCTATTATTTTGAAAGGCATATTGAATTAGATGCTGACGAACATGGACCAATGGCTATGCAAATGATTACCGAATTATGCGAGACCGATGCTCAAAAATGGAAAGAAGTAGAAACCATTTCTGTTCTTGCTCTAGAAAAACGTATTGGGCTTTGGGATGCCATAGAAGAAAGTATTTCTTTAAAAACTGAAATGGTATAAAAACTATTTAACATAAAAAAAGCGAGAAAAATTTCTCGCTTTTTTATTAATTCTCTGGAGCCAATTCTAGCTCCAAACCATCTAAGTCTTCAGTGATAGGTATTTGACATCCTAAACGACTATTGGATTTTACATAAAATGCTTCAGATAACATAGCCTCTTCGTCATCTCCTTTTTCTGGTAAAGGTACATCATTTAAAACATAACATTGACAAGAAGCACACATCGCCATTCCGCCACAAGTTCCTTCCACCGGAAGCTCATACGCCTTGCATAATTCCATGATATTCATCGCCATGTCTGTAGGCGCCTGTAATTCATGTAGCACTCCTTCTCTGTCTTTAATTTTAATTAAAACGTCCATTCTTATTTATTTCTAGTTGTGTTGGTGTAATTGTAGAAAGCAGTACTGTTAAAGTACATTAACTACTGTTTCTATTTGAGGCACATATTTCTTAATTGTTGTCTCTACTCCTGCTTTTAAAGTCATTTGATTTACACTACAACTGGTGCAAGCTCCTTCTAAACGAACTTTTACGTGCTTATCATCTTCTATACTAATTAACGAAATATCTCCTCCATCTGAATTCAGAAAAGGTCTAATTTCATCTAATGCTTTAAGCACATTTGTCATTACTTCTTCTGTTGTCATATTTTCAAATTATTTCTTTACTGCTGAACAACCCGCCATTGTTGTAATTTTAATAGCTTCGGTAGCCGGTAAACTTTCATTTCTATTCACTGTTTGTTGGACTACATTTCGTGTAATTTCTTGGAAAACCGATTCAATTACAGATCCTTCTTGCATTGCTGCAGGTCGTCCATAATCTCCCGCTTCGCGAATGGATTGAACGATTGGCACTTCGCCAAGGAAAGGAACATTCAAGTCAGTGGCTAAATTCTTAGCACCTTCTTGTCCAAAAATATAGTATTTATTAGTAGGCAATTCTTCTGGTGTGAAATACGCCATATTTTCAATAATTCCTAAAACAGGAACATTAATCGCTTCAGACAAGAACATTGCAACCCCTTTTTTGGCATCTGCCAATGCTACAGTTTGTGGTGTACTTACCACAACAGCCCCTGTAATTGGTAATGATTGCATAATCGAAAGGTGAATATCTCCTGTACCTGGAGGCAAATCAATTAACATAAAATCCAATTCGCCCCAATCAGCATCAAAAATCATTTGATTCAAGGCTTTAGCAGCCATAGGACCTCTCCAAATTACAGCTTGACTTGGCGAAGTAAAAAACCCGATTGAAAGCATCTTGATTTCATAACTTTCAATTGGTTTCATTTTGGACTTTCCATCAACTTCAATTGATATTGGTTTTTCATTTTCAACATCAAACATTATAGGCATCGATGGCCCGTAAATATCTGCATCTAAAACCCCTACCGAAAATCCCATTCTAGCTAATGAAACTGCTAGATTCGCAGTAGTGGTAGATTTTCCAACACCTCCTTTTCCAGAAGCTATAGCAATAATATTTTTGATTCCAGGAATAGCTTTACCTTTAATTTCAGGTTTTTCAGCTGCTTCCACTTTGATATTTACTTTGATTTTAGCTTCTGGCGAAATTAAATCGTGTATGGTTTTTTTAATATCGTCTTCAGCTCGTTTTTTAATGTGCAGCGCTGGGGAGTTCAATACCAGATCAACAACAACTTCATCTCCAAAAGTGATTACATTAGCAACCGCCCCACTATCTACCATGTTTTTCCCTTCACCAGCTATTGAAATTGTTTCCAAAGCTTTAAGAATCTCTTTTCTATCTAATTTCATTTTGTTTTTTTACAAAAATTATATGCGCAAAATAACCCCGATATAATTCAGTTTATTTAAACTGAATATGAATTGCAAATATAACAGATTCTATTCTTATTTTACGGTATTATAATTGGATTTATTGATAATTAAATCAATCTCTGTTATCTTAAAATAAGATTTATTTTTGTATTTCAGGTTCCCAAAAATGAGCCTCAAAATTAACTACTTGATTATTCTTAACTTGAATTCCTTCATTCTCTAATAATTGCTGCATCAAATTCGTTCCGTCAAAATGTAACTTCCCTGTAAGTAGCCCCTTTCTATTAACTACTCTATGCGCTGGCACATCTTCTAAATGATGAGAGGCATTCATTGCCCAACCCACCATTCTTGCTGAACGTGGTGTCCCTAGTACCTTAGCGATAGCGCCATAAGAAGTGACTTTACCATAAGGTATTTGCCTTACAATAGCATAGACGCGCTCAAAAAAATTATCATTTGACTTTTCCAACCCAACTGTTTATTCCAAATACTATTTAAAAATAGTAAACAATGTAATTAATGCAATAACTCCAGTTATACTTCCTATAATCTTGTTCATGTTTTTCATAAAGAAATCCGTTTTACTCTCAATTTTAGTAAAGAAAGAAATATAGCTATAAAAAACAAAAAAAGAGCCTAATACAGCACCGGTAACAAAGACAAATATAGATAGGTTTTCAAATGCAAACCATCCATAAGAGGCTAATGACAGACTTATTAAAACGTAGTATGGGATTGGGAAAAAATTGAGTGCTGAAAGCAGCATACCTAGAAAAAATCGAGTAACAATACTTTGCTTTTTAATCTCTCCTTTTATCTTCTTGGGGTTTTTAGCTATAACTAAAAAATAAATGGTTAGCAATGAAAAAATAGCACCCCCTATTTCTCTTAATAACGCTACCACTTGAGGTCGATCGCCAATAAATTGTGCAAAAAGGATTGCTAAATAAACCTGAAAAAAAACAACAAGGACCGCGCCGATTACAAACCACAAAGCGGCACGCTTACCTTCTTTTATATTCACTTTAGCAGCTGTCATATTAATCAATCCCGGAGGAAGAATTCCTATAACTGCGCTAACAAATCCAAAAAATAATGCGGTAATTATTGTCATATAGTGCTTTGTTTCAGTACTAATGTGTTGCTTTACTTCAGTTACCGAAACTGAAACGACACTATTTTATTTTAAATCGAATGTAGGTAATTGCTTTGTCAATTGCCAAATATTGTTTCTCATAGAAAGTTTGAAAAGTGGTTACTTCTTCAGGGCTTCCTTCATTTTTATAGACATTATGATTTGCATATAAAACTTCATGTCCCTCTCCATGCAACAACCCAAGTGTATATCCGTGCATAAACTCGCTATCAGTTTTCAAGTTCATCACCCCTTCTTTTTTCAAGATTTTTTTATACAATTGTAAAAATTGGGAATTGGTCATACGGTGTTTCGTACGCTTGTATTTGATTTGTGGGTCTGGAAAAGTAATCCAAATTTCATCTACTTCATTTTCAGCAAAGATATGATTGATCAACTCAATTTGTGTCCGAACAAAAGCCACATTATGTAGCCCTGTCTCCACAGCCGTCTTTGCTCCTCTCCAAAAACGCGCCCCTTTAATATCAATTCCAATAAAGTTTTTATTCGGATATCTTTCGGCTAATCCAACTGAATATTCTCCTTTACCACAGCCTAATTCCAGGACAATAGGATTATCATTTTTAAAAAAACTGGCATTCCACTTTCCTTTCAAGGGGAACAAATCGCCCACAACTTCTTCTCTTGTTGGTTGAAAGACATTATTGAACGTTTCGTTTTCCTTAAATCGTTTTAATTTATTTTTACTTCCCACTTGTATTCAAATATTTCGGCAAATTTAGCAGAAATATACAATTCAAGTGGACTTACAGAAGAAAAAGATTATAATTTAGAACGTAAATCTTGAATTACTTTGTCTTCAATAGGAGATTTAATTCGAACCACTTCCTCTATATTTTCATTGGGGAATGTCATGGATAAAACATAATGCTTAATTTTCCATTGATTTCCCATTTTAACCACAACCCCTGACCCTCTACAAATTTTCATTTGAGTATCTAGAAGTTCGTCAAACCAAGCCAAATTTTCCGTTGCATCAAAATAAATATGACGTTCTAGTGCCGTAAAAGACCAAGCCTTTCCTTGATCAAAATAAGGTTTTGCAAAAGCTTCAAAAGCCGATCGGTTCCAATTTTCTTTAGCATCGGTTCCAATAAAAACGGCATCGTCAGTCATTAACCCAAAATAATCCTTGAAATTAGCATTTGAAGCCGCCTTATGCCAGCTATCTAAAACGGTGTTTATTACTTTTTTTGAATCTGAAGACTGAGCAAAAACAGCCCAAGAATGCAACATACACCAACTAAAAGTAACTAATACAAAATGTTTCATCTGCATTTTTTTTTGTAAATTTAATATATAATCTCATTCAATTTATGAAAAGGAGTCTCTGTTTATTAAGTAATACAATCCTAAGTTGCTTACTAGTTATTATTGCCTGTCAAAATAGCAAGAAAGATAAGAATCCTTATTTTACAAAACCTTCATTACTAATAGAAAAACCATCTACACCAACTTTTGACAGTACTGAGATAGCGATTTTTTTTCAACTATATCCCGAACTTAAACAATATCAAAACGATATTGGTTCCTTGTATCAAAAACAACATTATCATTACGTATGGTTCGATCAAAAAGGACTCAAAGAAGTCAGTTATATGCTGTATAATAAATTAAACAATCTATCGCTCGAGGGAGTTTTTGCAAAATTTCCATACCAATCAAAACTAGACATTATTTTCCAAGAAGAAGTAAGCAACCAAGTCCCTGAAATACATTCTGAACTTTTAATTTCATGTGTTTTTTTCTTTTATACTGACAAAGTGTATGCCGGATTAGATGTTGAGAAAAGCACCCAACTGGGGTGGTATTTACCCCGAAAAAAACAATCTTATGTCAATTATTTAGACTCCATACTTGCCAACCCTTCCTTAATAGATAAAAACAACCGGGAAATTCTTGGTCAATATTATCGACTCAGAAAAATTTTAGAAAAATACCGAGTACTAGAAAGTAATACTTGGGATAACATCACTCTGGAACCTGGACGGACTCAATTACAAATTGGAGACACTGCTAAGGCAATTCAACTAATTCGCACGCGACTGTACTCATTAGGGGATTTGGATTTAGATTCTAAAAAAAGTAGTTATGATAAAACATTAGCCCAAGGTATTTTACACTATAAAAAAAGAAATGGTCTGGGGAAAAATAGCATCATTACTAAATCAACTATTACCCATTTGAATATCCCAATCACTGATAGAATTAAAACAATTATTGTAAATATGGAACGTTGCAGATGGCTCTCCTCTTCTATTACTTCAGCTAAAACATTTATTTTTATCAATATTCCTGCCTATCAATTGCGTTACTTTGAAAATGGTAAACTCATCTTAGAATCAAAAGTGGTAGTAGGCAAAGCAATGAACAAAACAGTCGTTTTTAGTGCCGAGATGAAATATATTGTATTCAGTCCCTACTGGAATATTCCTAAAACCATCTTGCATAAAGAGATACTCCCTGCTGTTAGAAAAAACCCAAATTACTTATATCAGAATGATATGGAATGGTTTGATGGTGGCATTCGCCAAAGACCGGGAGCAAAAAATGCCTTAGGAGTGGTGAAGTTTATGTTTCCCAACTCTAATTCTATTTATCTCCACGATACTCCTTCAAAAAGCTTGTTCAACCAAGAAAAAAGAGCCTTTAGTCACGGCTGTATTCGCATCGAGAAACCAAAAGAGTTAGCCCATCTCATTTTAAAAAATGACAAAAACTGGTCTTTTGAAAAAATTGAAGCTGCCATGCATAGTCGCAAAGAGAAATGGTACACATTACCTCACAAAATTCCAGTTTACATTGGTTATTTCACGACTTGGGTAACCAAAGATGGAACAATCAATTTCTATGAAGATATTTACCAAAGAGATAAAAGACTGGCTGCTATGTTAGTAGAAGAATAAAAGACAAAGCTCCTAGTGGTAAGGCCAGGAGCTTTGAAAAGGGTTATAAACTAAAATTAACTCCGAAAATAATGTTTCTCCCCATATTAAGAATACCATCTGATTTAAGTCGGGACAAATGAGATATATATTTCTTATCCGTGATATTATTAGCATTCAAATTAACTTCTGCTTTTATTTTCCCAAAATGAATTGTTCCGCCAAATCCAATATTTAACAGACTATAACCTGCTGTTCTTGTTTCAAAATAACTGACTTTATTCTGATTGAATAGTGTTGCAAGATTCATTGTAGCAAAACTTTCCTTTATCCAGTTAGTATCTTTCAATTCTACTCGAAGAGTATTGTTCCATTTGTTGGCCGGAATCAAAGGCAAATATTCACCATTTTGTTTTTTGCCAGTAACGGTTTCATAACTCGTCTCAAAATGCAACCAATCCAAAGGATGTGGGTGGAAATGCAAGCCTATTTCTCCTCCGTAAAGATTCGCGTTGTTTTGAATATAATTAAAAACAACATTATCATCTATTGATTCTCCCGAAGGATTGATGTAAATGAAATCATTGATATGATTATAGAATCCGTTTACAAAAAACTCCAAGTGTTCAGTTTTGTATTCCAAATTCAAATCCGTTTGAAAGTTTTGTTCCGTTTTTAAATTAGCATTTCCAATTTCATATCGATTCGTTCCTTCGTGAACACCGTTAGAAGACAATTCGGCCAAGTTGGGCGCTCTAAATCCTGATGCAAGATTCCACCTAAATACAAAAGCCTCATTAAAATTAGTTTTATATCCCAAGGAGGCATTCCAACTTGTATACGATTTATTCAAGGCTTCAAAAGAGCCTTCTTCGCCAAGAATACCCTGAGCTTCCGAAGTTAGTTTTCTGGTATCAAAACGTAAACCTGCCTGAATTACATTAGATCCCCATTCGTAATTAGTAGTTCCAAAAATTCCAAAATCTTTGGTAACCGCATCTGGAATTAAATACTCTTCACCTGAATTCACATTGGTTTGGTGCATTCCTTGAACTCCTACTATCGTTTGCCTTTTTTTAGAAGATGGTAAATAATACTTGGCGTTGTAATTGAACGTGTTTAACTTCATTTTCAAAACAGCGCTATTACTATCTTCAAATTCAGACCTGTCATTTGAAATAAACCCAAAATCCAAATCCATTTTTGAAGTATTAAAAAAGATACTTGAATTTAAACTTATCAAATGATTCGAAACTGCTTGTTTTGGGAACAAAACGCTTTTGCTTTTACTTTGCTCTGCAATCCCTTCTTCTGGAATTCCTAAATTTAAGTCATTATAATTATACCGTAACACCGTAGAAAAAGAAGCATTACTATAACCCAAACCTGTTTTAAAATCTTTTTCTTGGTAACGGGTATTGGTTACTCGCTCTCCTTCTCCTGTGGAATAATCTGAATGCGTATTAAACGACCCTCGTGCTAAAAATTTCCAATTTTCAGATGATGTTTTTAGCCCTAAAGTGGAATTGCTACCCAAAGTGTTTGCAAATAGTTTTTGACTAAAATTAACTTTATACGAATTGGCATTAGCAAATTTTTCTGGGTTAAAATACAAAACACCACCCAAAGCATCGGAGCCATACAACAACGAAGCTGGCCCTTTAATTACTTCAACACTTTCGACTCCAGCATCGTTTAATCCTAAACCATGCTCGTCTCCAAATTGTTGGTTTTCTACTCGAACCCCTTGTGAATAGACTAAAACTCTATTACCACTCAATCCTCGAATCACAGGTTTACCAATAGAAGCACCGGTCGAAACTTGCGATACTCCTGGAATGGTAGCTAATCCCTCAATTAAAGTAGACGTTCCTTTTCGAGACAAATTTTTCATAGTTTCGTGCGCTACTTTCATCACATTTTGCGATTGTAATTTATTGAAAGCCGTAGCAACAATTACTTCGTCCATTTCAAAAACAGAAGTCGCTAACTGAACGTTAATTGTAGTTTGTTTTTGATTTCCTGTATATGTTTTGTGCTCTGTACTATATCCCACTAAAGCATAGGAAATCGTAACAGTGCCCTTGGGTAAATTAGACAAATTGTAGGTTCCATCTGCCTTTGAAATGGTTCCTTTTTGTAATTCTTGAACAAAAATTGTTACCCCTTGAAGTGGTTTTTTATTGCTATCGGTTACCGTGCCATAAACGGTATTTTGTGCTTGTAATAGAACCGTAAAGCCTATTGCCAGAGCATAGAATATATTTTTCATATGAACTTGTATTATTTAATAAATTAAGTCCTATCTATATAAGACGGGTAAAAACTAAAACTTAAATAATACTTGAAGGTGGACCTCTAAGAGAATATAGGCTTCCTGTAAAAGGAATAATTGTTGGTATACTAAAAAAATAATTTGAAAAAATGCTAATCGCAGGAGCTAGTTCGTATGCAAAATGCTCTATTGCTAGTCCATTTTGAAAAACAACTGAGCAAACCAAACACTGTTCAAAACCTTTATGTTGGTGTGTTAATTCGGTTGAATTATGATACTTATGTAAACACTTTTCTTCAGAGAATTGTCTACGAAGATGCTCATAGCCATGAAACGATTGCACTACTAAGGAACCTAGTAGTGCAATCACAAAGAAAAACCGTATGAGGAGTTGTTTCTGTTTCATTAACTACAAAGGTAATCAAAGGAAATAAAAAAAACCATCCATCATTCTATTATAACTGAACTACGGATGGTTTATGAAATAGTTTATAGTAAACTAGCTACACTAATTTTGCTGCAATTAAGTACTCTGCAATTTGAATCGTATTAGTGGCAGCACCTTTTCTTAAATTATCGGCTACTATCCACATGTTTAATGTATTAGGCTGACTTTCGTCGCGACGAATTCTACCTACAAAAACTTCATTTTTACCTTCTGCATATCTTGGCATTGGATATGTAAATGTATCCAAGTTATCTTGAACAACAACACCATCAGTTTGGCTCAAAATAGTTCTAACTTCATTCACATCAAAATCATTAGAAAATTCTACATTCACCGCCTCACTATGTCCTCCTACAACAGGAACACGAACAGCAGTAGCGGTAACTGCAATACTATTATCACTTAAGATTTTTTTAGTTTCATTTACTAATTTCATTTCTTCTTTAGTGTACCCATTCTCTTCAAAACTGTCACATTGAGGAATACAGTTTCTGTTAATTTTGTATTTGTACACCATATCGCCTTCAACTCCAGCACACTCATTCTCAAATTGTTGTACTGCTTTTACTCCTGTACCTGTAATCGATTGGTACGTAGAAACAATCACGCGTTTGATATTGTATTTCTTATGCAAAGGAGCTAATGCCAATACCATTTGAATAGTAGAACAATTTGGATTTGCAATGATTTTATCAACTGCAGTTAATTCTCCCGCATTGATTTCAGGCACTACTAATTTTTTCGTTGGGTCCATTCTCCAAGCAGAAGAATTATCAATTACTGTAGTTCCTGCGGCAGCAAATTTTGGTGCCCACTCCAATGAAGTTCCACCACCCGCAGAAAACAAAGCAATATCGGCCTTCATATCTACCGCTGTTTGCAATCCGACTACTTTGTATTTATTTCCTTTGAAATCAATTTCTCTTCCTACTGATTTCTCAGAAGCTACAGGAATTAACTCCGTTACAGGAAAATTTCTCTCTGCTAATACTTTTAACATTATTTCGCCTACCATACCGGTAGCCCCTACTACTGCTATTCTCATTGTATATTTTTTAGTATTGAATTGTAATTTTATTTGGCAAAAGTAACCAATACTATACTGGAAACAAATGTGTTCACAAAAAATAACAAATTGTTATATTTTTAACAATCTATTTGTTTTTCAACAAATCTCTTATTTCAGTAAGCAATTGCTCTTGGGTAGGTCCTTTAGCTGCTTTTAGTTGTTCTGATTTACTAATAGTAATTTTTTGTTGTGCTTTTTCATAGGCTTTCAACACAATAAAAATACAGAAGCCTATAATCACAAAATCAAAAACCGTTTGAATGAAAGCCCCATAATTCAAAGTAACTTCTGCAACAGCGGGAACTTTCTGAACGCCATTTTCAACTACTGCAGGAACTCCTTCTTGCAAAACTAATTTTAGGTTTTTAAAATCTACTTTGCCCAACAATAGCCCTATTGGCGGCATCAAAACATCATTAGTAAAAGAGGTGACTATTTTCCCAAAAGCACCTCCAACGATAACTGCGGTAGCCAGATTGACTATTTCACCTTTCATTAAAAAGGCTTTAAAATCAGTAAAAAATCCCATAACTATCTTTATAATTTCTTATTCTCTATAAAAAACACGTTTCACTCGTTGTGAAATACTCGTTAGTATCTCATACGGAATAGTATGTGTCTTCGCTGCCATTTCAATAACCGTTGGGCTTTCGCCAAAAACAACCACTGCATCACCCTCGTCGCAATCAATTCCTGTGACATCCACCATTAACATATCCATGCACACGCTCCCTAAAATTATTGCTTTTTGGTTATTAATCGAAACATAACCAAGTCCGTTACCCCAAAGTCGAGCAATGCCATCAGCATAACCAATAGGAATTGTAGCTACTCGAGTTGGTTTTTTTGCCATAAATCGGCGACCGTAACCCACGCTATCTCCCGCAGGAACAGTTCTGATTTGCGAAATAACCGATTTCAAAGTACTTACATTTTCTAGGTATTTTTGTTCTTCGTTATCATTCGAAACACCATACAATCCGATACCTAAACGAACCATATCAAACTGACCTTCTGGGAAATTACTAATTCCAGAAGTGTTTAAAATATGACGAATTGGCTGAATGTGTAACTCCTGCATCAATTGATTTGATAGTTCTTCAAACAATTGGATTTGAGCAAGAGAAAACGCTTTGTGTTCTTCGGTATCACTAGTAGCCATATGCGACAAAATACTTTTTATTGCAACACGTTGGTTCCCTTTTAAAGTCTGAATCAACTCCTGAATGGTATTGGCTTCAAAACCCAAACGATGCATTCCAGTATCCAATTTAATATGAATAGGGAATCGCTCCAATTTTTTTTGCTCTGCTATTTTAAGAAAAGCTCTTAACCCCTTTACGCTATAAATTTCAGGTTCTAATTGATACTGAATAATGGATGGAAAGCTTGTTGACTCTGGATTTAAAACCATAATAGGCAATTGAATTCCTGCGTTTTTAAGGCTAATTCCTTCATCGGCAAAAGCTACTCCCAAATAATCAACTTGATGGTATTCTAACAATTTTGCAATTTCAAATCCTCCATTCCCATAACCAAACGCTTTGACCATTACCATGACCTTAGTAGATGGTTTTAGTTTTGATTTATAAAAATTTAAATTATGACTTATCGCATTTAAATTAACTTCTAAAACTGTTTCATGTGTTTTTTGCTCTAGAGCCAAAACAATTTTTTCGAATTGGAAATTTCGGGCACCTTTAATTAAAATGGTTTCATTTTCAAAATTTAACTCTTCAATATGTGCCAGAAAATCAGAAGTAGTTTTAAACACAACACCGTTTTGAAAATACTCTTTAAAGTTTGAAATCACATCCCCAATTCCTATAATACGACTAATTTTATTCGCTACTATCAATTGACTTACTCTAGCATATAATTCTTCATTAGCCAAACCACTTTGAAAAATATCAGACAAAATTAACGTCTTCTTTACCGACTGTTTTTGGCTTTCTAAAAAATCTAATGCAATTTTTAAAGATTGAAAATCAGCACTGTAACTATCATCTATCAAACTGCAATTATTAATTCCGTCCTTTACTTTTAATCGCATCTCAACAGGATATAGCAATTCCATTCTATTTTGAATGGTCATTACATCATAGTTCAGATACACTAAAACTGCCAAACAAGAAGCTGCATTTTCTATTGAAGCTTCATCTTGAAATGGAATAGTAACTTCAAATAGATTACTGGCTTGACGAATACTCAGCATTGTTCCATTAGCCCTTTTTCTTTTTGTCAAAAAAACATCGGCTTCAGGAATAGAAAAACTCCAAGTAAAAGTTTTAATTATTGGGGGTATCAGAGCGTCTACTTGATTGTTTTTCTGACAAATCAAAATGTTAGAATGATCAAAAAGACGTAATTTTTCTTTTATTTTTTGGTTAGTAGAAGTAAACCCTTCGTCATGCGCTGGACCTATCGTTGTCAATACCCCAATCGTTGGCCGAATAATTGATTCTAGTCTTTCCATTTCAGCAACAGTTGAAATGCCTGCCTCAAAAATACCTAAATTATGTTGCTCGTTAATTCCAATTACAGACAAAGGAACCCCAACTTGGGAATTGTAACTCTTAGGGCTTCGGATGATCGTATATTCTGGACTTAGTAAAAAATTCAACCATTCTTTTACAATAGTTTTACCATTGCTACCTGTGATCCCAATTATTGGAAAGCTAAACAACGAACGGTAATACGTCGCTAATTGTTGTAATGCAAATAGCGTATTTTTAACTATTAAAAAATTAGCGTTACCCTGACATCCTTCGGGAATATGAGTAACTACAAAATAAGAAATTCCTTTGTCAATTAACTCCTTAATATAAACATGAGCATCATGATTAGGACCCGACAAAGCAATAAATAAAGTAGTCTCACTATATTGCAATGAACGACTATCAATAGCAATAGTATCAATTACGGCTTGTATTGAATTGCCAACAAATTCAGCTCCTAATAAGGTAATAGTTTTTTGGATGGGTATGTTCATGAATTCAAAAAGCGAGCAAGCTCATTTATAATTTTGTTTTTCGTTAGAGGTAATTATTAAAAACGTCTGTTCGAGTGTTTTTTATTTTTACCGATGCCAATCGGGAGAAATGAAAAATGTATCGAGAACCGTTTTTAGTACTTATTCCCTCATTCTCGATACAATTTTCTTCGAAAATCACTCGAATTGACGTGAATAAGTATCAAAAATAGCACTTCTTTTTGAATTCAAGCTTTCGAACTACAAAATATAAAAGATGAGTCCAATATTTAACGCCTTCATATCTACTTTTGTTCCTGCTATTTGTGTGGTTTTGAATATTGGATTTAGTCCATAGTGAATATATAAGTTCACCCCTCCATATCCTATGGCTGCATAAACTCCATACAATAATTTATTAAAATCGGCATTGCCCGTAATGATACTATCTACTGAACCACTCCGATAAACAGAGCGATCATACAACAAATAACTCAACTTGATTCCTCCGTGAATGCGAAAAAAATTATGATTTTCAAAAGTAGAACCTCTCCATCTGAACTCCAATGGAAAATCTACTAGTAATTGGGAAAATTTATTGTTAGAATAGGACGTTGCATCCGTTAAAATAGTGTAAACAGGTACGCCATTTGCAGTGGTGATTCCGATATTTTGACTATAATTATTGAATGTCAAACCCAATCCAGTTGCAATGGCAAGATTTCTATTTGTATTGAGCGGCATGTCTCTCAAGAAACCCGCCGAAAAACCTGTAGAGAATTTATCGTTAGCAAAATCGTTTGGTACATTTTTTAATAAATTATACGTTACCCCAATATAAAACTGATCTTCTCGATACAGGGAATCGATTTTTGTAGTCGACGAAAGGGCTGTATTAGGATTTTCTTGTGCTAAATCGGTAAACATACAGAATAAAAATAAACTAAAAACCATTAATTGTTTAACATTATATCGGGAGAAGTATTTCATGGCTTGGTATTAAAGATATTGTTTTGAAATTGGTGTTTGTATCAAAAATAAAAAAACTCAAGAAATATCTTGAGTTTTTTGTTTGCAGAGAGGATGGGATTCGAACCCACGATACAGTTACCCATATACAAACTTTCCAGGCTTGCTCCTTCAACCACTCGGACACCTCTCTAATTGGGACTGCAAATAACTTAAAAAAAACTGATTTA
>JACCDS011956681.1_pt1 | contig 14613 bp, 12 predicted proteins | sample 7446441 | NCBI WGS metagenome assembly JACCDS01 (sample SAMN15323445, study PRJNA562643) | freshwater metagenome | isolation source: river surface water | place: USA:Blue River Watershed | collected 2017-08-17 | reverse complement strand
TCGCCAGCAGCGCCGAGCTGCGCAAGCTCTCGCTGCGCATCTTCGACCGCAGCTTCGCCGTCACGCAGTACCTGCAGGCGGTGGCCATCGCCATCGGGCTCGTGGGCATCGCGGCCAGCTTGAGCGCCCAGGTGCTGGCGCGGCGCAAGGAGTTCGGCCTGCTGGCCCACCTGGGGCTGGTGCGCAGCCACGTGGTGCGGCTGGTGGCCGGCGAGGCGCTGGCCTGGGTGGCCGCCGGCGTGCTGATGGGCCTGGTGCTGGGCGTGGCCATCAGCCTGGTGCTGGTGTTCGTCGTCAACCCGCAGAGCTTCCACTGGACCATGGAGCTGGTGCTGCCCTGGGCGCGCCTGGCGCTGCTGGCGCTGGCCGTGCTGGCCGCCGGCGTGGCCACCGCGGCCTGGAGCGCGCGCAACGCCGCCAGCGCGCCGGCGGTGCGCGCGGTGAAGGAGGACTGGTAAGAAACCCCACTTCTGTTGGTTGGACGTTTCCTTAGCAGGCGCATGCGATTTGACTGTTTATCCAGTCTCATGGAGACGAGCAGCAGGATGGGGGTCCGGGGGAAGGAAACGGGGCTGTGGATGACTTGGAGGACAAAGTCAGACGGCAATCGGCGAAGCTCTTCTTCGTGTACCCGTGTCGAAGCTCGGTTCAACAAGAACCTGGTTGTTCAATGAGTTGGTCGCGTATCCAAGCACTGGGAGAAGTGAACTCTGCTCTGCAGCGCTTGCGGTCGATCGGCTCATCGAATCGAGCGGCTGGAGTCGGCCATCACCAGCCGTAGACGCAGTGTGGCTTGTCCAGCACCTGGGCCCTTGTCGTGCGACAGCTTGCGCGACTTCTGCTGCCGAGCCAGTGGAGCTGGCTTCAATGAGCCTTCGGGCTCCAACCGCTGCTCAACCCACCAGGCGCTTGACCAGCCAGCGCATCGCCTGTCGTGCTGCGGCCGGGTCTGCGCCGGCAGCGATGTCGAGCGCGGCGCGGTCGAAGGCCGATGACACCAGCCGCGCCAGTGCGGTCGTGAAGCCGGTGTCTCGCTTCAGCGTCGCGCGTAGCCCCTGCTGGAGCGCCGAAGCGAAGTGCCTTGCATCCAGTGCTTCCAACTCGGCGGTGCCCAGCACGGCGGGCGCTTCTACGAGCATCAAGCGCGTGCGGCCACGCTCAGCCATCGCGTCAAGATATGCGTCGGCCCCGCGCAGCAGCCCCTGCTCCGGCGTGGCGGCGTCGCTGCTGGCGGCATCGATGGCATGGCGGACCGCCTCGGCCTCGCGCTCGAGCACCGCGCGCAGAAGGTCCGCCTTGTCGGCCCAGTGGTGGTAGAGCGCCCCGCGCGTCAGCCCAGCAGCAGCACTGATCTCGGGCGTTGATGTCGCCGCATAGCCTCGCTCGACGAAGAGTCCGTGCGCCGCGTCGAGTAGCGCCGCTCGTGTAGCGGCGATGCGCTCAGCGTTCGGCCGTGGCGCCGCCCGCACCTCGCGGGGCAGCTTCGATCGCTCGCGCGGCTTCCTGGCGGCGCGCTCCGGATCGGGCGGGGTACTTGTTGACATGCAGACTGCATGTTAATGTCCATCCACATACAGTCTGTATGTCGTTCTCCAACCCAATTGCTTCGAGGGCCACCAATGAAGACGACGAGCTACTACCCAGTGCTGCTGACCCACGACGTCAAGGGCACAGCTGACTTTTGGCGCCGCCACTTCGGCATGAAGGCGCTGTACGAGAACGACTGGTACGTGCACCTTCAGTCGAACGAGGATCGCAAGGTCAATCTCGGCATCTGCCTCGCATCTCATGTCACCGTTCCGGCGCCGGCTCGAGGGAACGCGGCGTCGGGACTGGTGCTGAACTTCGAGGTCGCGGACGTTGATGCAGCCTATGCCCGTGCCAAAGCGGAAGGGTTGCCGATCCTGCTGACCCTCCGTGACGAGGATTTTGGCCAGCGCCACTTCATCACAAGCGACCCGAACGGTGTTCTCATCGACGTGATCACGCCGATCCCCCCCACGGCCGAGTACGCCGCCAACTACGCTGCCTCAGCGCTGCCGTCGGCGTGATGCCCGCAGTGGCCTGGGTCTGGCCGGATCCCTATGGCCACTAGCGGCTTCCTGTGGAAGCGAAGCGCGACGGTACTGGGACGGCGTGTCTGGCTGCTTTCGCCTGGCTTGACCGGCCGCTCAGGGTCGAGTCAAGGCCGCGGGGTCACGAATGACCGGTCGCTGGCCATCTAGGGTGCCACATAGGTTGCCCAGTGGTCTGCTGTCCCACGGTCAGCCCCAGGCTATCGGCGGCAGAAGCCATCATGCAGGTTCAAGCTTTGCCGGCCCCGCGCATCTGTCGCCAAGGACCGGATGAATCTACGCGACGAGCTGCAGCACCCGTTGCGCCGTGCAGCGGCGACGCTGCACACCGAGCGCTGCCAGCCCCAGCGCAGCGAGCAGTACCGTACCGGGCAATGGAACGCCGCCAAAGGCCTCAAAGCGCACGAACAGGTCGGCGTCTCTCTCGAACACGGTGTAGCGCATACCGGCGCCCAGGCCCAGGAAGTCGAAGTCGACGTCTCCATCGAACCCCACCAGCAGGTCGGAGTTCAGGAAGCCGTAATCCACGTTCAAGGTCGGGGCGTCACCCAGCACGAACCGGATCAACGCGGAGTCGCCGAAGCGAAGGCCGTTTGGCCCTTCGACCGACAGGACGTCGTTCAGCAGGCCATCGATCTCGATTTCGAGAGTCCCGTTGAACTCGGTTTGCTGCCCCGTCGAGTCGATGGTCAGGGTCCCGATGGACTGGCCTGGTGCGACAACGCCGTCGAGGTTCACCAAGAGTGAGTTTCCGATCCGGCCTGTGCCCCCCAGCGTGCCGCCCGCATTCACGACGACGAACGCCGCGAGCGACCCGTCGACGGTCACCTGGCCCTCGTCGATGGTGACCGTGCCGGTCAGGGAGTTGTGGCCCAGCAGCGTCAACGTCCCGGATCCCTGCTTGACGAAGTCTCCCGTGCTGGCGATCACGCCGGAGTAGGTGGTGCTGCTGTTGTCGGCGCCCACCGTCAACGAGCCGCTGTTGATGTTGATCGTGCCACCGGTGGCCTTCTCACCGCTTCGGCGTTCAGAAGCCCTTGGCTTTTGCAGTCGTTGTGCCCATCGCGGTCGTGGTCAGCGATGCCCTCTCGAGGGGCCACTGCGCTCGTGATGCCTCTGGCGGGCTGGGTTGATCGAGGCGTGCCCTCGCAAGTGCTGCACCGCGATGAGCCACCAGCTGGCGCAACCGACAAGGCCGCGACCAATGAGCTCGCGACAGGTTCACAGGTGTCGGTGCTGCATGGCTGCACACGTATTCACACACCATCTGCGAACTGGCGCACTTTGGGATTGCGCGAGGGCGGGCCGAAGCGCGCTGAAGCAAGCCGCTCGGGGCAGACCAACCGTCAGCAACGTCTTGCACCGGCACTGATGCGACCCGAGGCCAGGTCAGCGGCGGACTGTCCGCGGGTGATCGTTTCCAGGGCTTCCTCGAGGGTGACCATGCCGAGGTTGGCAAAGGGCCACGAGGCCGGGCCAGTCGCAAGCAGCAACCGCCGAAGACTGCCCCGACCGGTTCGCCAAGGTCGAACGGAGCGACTGTGCGTATCGGGTACATGAGGGTCGGACCAGCCGAGCAGCAGGCGGGCCATGCCTCCCACCACGACAACCACGCCACGCAAGCGCCCTGCGGCCGCCTTCGGCTACCGCCCGCGCGTGTCCTTCCGCCCAGGGGAGGCGGGGGCCTGGCCAAGCCTGGCCGATCGGTAGCCGCACGGTGTTCAGTGGCAGCGGCCCAAGAGGCGGGATGCCCGACGCCGACCCGACATGCGTCGCCCGCGTCACGGCCGTGCCGGCCACTGATCAGGCCTTCCTTCCGCTGAAGGGCCTTGCGAAATGGGCGCTGTTGGCCTGGTGCCGCAACGCGCCAGCGGCAGGCCAGGGCTGGCCTTCAACAGGGCGCGGCAAGCGTCGATGGGCTGGCCAGCATCACCGGCCAGCAGACTCGCCAGCTCGGCAGCACCCAGCTGGCGGTTCCTCGCGCGCAGCAGGGCCAGCGCACCTGCGGCGTGGGCGCTGGCCATCGAGCTGCCCGTGGCGTAGCCGTAGCCACCCCCGGCTGCCAGCGTCAAGACCTGCCGGCCGGGCGCGGCCAGCACATCCTTTGGCGATGAGCCGGCCTCGCTGGCGGCCACCACCAGCACGCCAGGCAAAGCGCTCGGAAAGCCTTCACGCCGGCCGCTGGCCGGCAGCGCCGCAACGATGACGATGCCCAGATCCATGGCGCGACGCGTCAGCGCGGCCAGCAGCGGATCGTCCGGCCCGCCGAGGCTGAGGTTGACGATATCGGCGCCAGCGGCCATCGCGGCGGCAAGGCCCAGGGCCAGGGTGAAGCTGTTGCAGCGGGCGGGGCGCCCGGGCGCTTCCGCCCAGCAGCTGCGAAGCGCCAGCAGGCGGGCCGACGGCGCCACTCCGGCGATGCCCACGCCGTTGTTGGCCACAGCGGCAATGACGCCCGCGACCTGGGTGCCGTGGGTGTCGCCCGCTGTGCCGCGGCCGACAAAGTCGCGCCCCTTGGCCACGCGACCCAGCAGGTCGGGGTGTGTGGAGTCGACGTGGCTGTCGATCACGGCCACGGTGACGCCCTCGCCTCGGCTCAGGCGCTGGGCGCCGGGGGCATCAATGGCGGCGAAGCCTGCCTGCAGAAGCAGGTAGGGGTCGTTGTAGCCGGGCGGGCTGTCACCGGGCGAGGCCAGGGTCTCGAAGCTGTTCAGTGGCTGGGCCAACTGCACGCGCGGGTCGGATGCCAGACGCTGCAGCAGGGAGTCGCGGGCCGCGCTGGCAGGCAGTCGATAGAGCATGCAGCGCCAACGCAGGGCCTCGATCGTCCACGACTTGACTTCGAGCAGTCCATGCTCGGCCGCCAGCGCCTCGGCCTGCGCGAGTGCCTGGCCGCTGGCGGCATACCCGACGCTGAAGTAGCCGCCGCGCACGGCAGCACCCACGCCGGGGCGCGCTTCGGGCCTGTCGGCCACGGCGACGATGATGTAGTCGTCGCCGGAGACACTGGCCGCGCCCGGCGCGGCAGAACCTGCCGGCAATGCGCCACATCCCACCAGCGTCCAGGCCCACAGCGCCAAGCTGAACACCAGCACCAGGCGGGCGCAGGACACCTCAGCGCTCCCCAGCCGAGGCGGTGGCCTCGACCAGCCTCAGCCCTGGGTGGGCACGCAGGGCCGGGAGCGCAGCCTGGGCGCTGGCCGCGTTGCCGTCGGCCGCCGCCAGCGACAGGTACAGGCCGGCGGCGTCGGTTCCGACGATCACCAGTTGATGCTTTGCAAGCAGGCTCTGCAGCGCGGCGAAATCAAGCTCCGGCGCCGGCACCACACGCAAGTTCGGCACCATGTCGCGAGCTGGCGCGTCGGTGAGGGTCTGGTAGTCAGCGCCGCTGGTTTGCCACCAGGCCATGCCGCTCACGCCCAGGGCGACGGCCTGCACCAGCACGGCTGCCATCAGCCAACGGCCGGTGGAGGCCGGCATTCCGGCAGGCCGGGCCGCAGGCGGGCCCGCCGCGGCGCTCGGCGCTTCGTCGATGCGGTGCATGAGACGGGTCAGCGCAGCGTCCGGCGCCGGGCAGATCGCTGGAGCGCCCGCCTTCAACCCCGCCTGCACCTGCGTCTGAAACTGCCACTCCGCCTGGCAGTCGGCGCAGCGCGGCAGATGTTCACGCACCAGGCGGGTGTCCTGCTCGCTGGCCGTGCCGGCCACGACCCAGGGAATGGCGTCCCAAGCGCGGCGGTGCAAGGTATCGGGGCCGGTGTCCATGGTCTGACTGTCATCCTTGACGCAGTTGAAGAGGGTCGCCTGCCAGTGCCGGCAAGACATTGCGCAGGCGCACGCGGGCATAGAACAGGCGCGCCTTCACCGTACCCACCGGGCAACCCATGATGGTGGCGATGTCCTCGCAGGTCTCTTCCATCAGGTAGGCCAATTCCAGCGTCAGGCGCTGGTCGTCCGGCAGCGCCTTCAAGCCCTTCGCCAGCCAGTCCCGCAGCACCCGCCGTGCTTCGTCGGCATCGCTGCCAGGCAAGGCGTCAAGGGCAAAGTCAGAGAGCGCAGACTCGTTCAGTTCGGTCGCGGGTGGGCCGTCACGCAGCGCCCGCAGCATGCAGCGGTAGCCGATGCCGGTGATCCACGTTCTCACCCGCGATTCACCCCGAAAGCTGCCGGCTTGGCGCCAGACGACCCACAGCGCATCGTTGGCGATCTCCTCCGCCAGCTCGATGCGGTGCACCGAGCGCCAGAGAAAGCCCAGCAGCCGCGGCTGGTGCCGCCTGAACAGGCACTCGAATGCCACCCGCTCGCCACGTGCCGTGGCGTGCAGCCAGTCGAGATCCTGCTGGTCGGCGTCGTCCGAAGACATCAGTGGTCGCGGGTGCTGCTTTCAGTGTGCGCTGAACGAAACTGTTCGTCGCACTGCCACCCCGATCGAGGCTCAGTTGGCCGTGCGACGGCGCGCCAAGCCTGCCACGCCAAGTCCACCTGCCAGCATCAGCGCCCAGGTGCCCGGTTCGGGCACCAGACTGCCCTGGATCGTGTACGGCATGTCGAAGGTTTGCCCCGACTGGGTGTTCGCAAAGAAGTCGGTACATCCAGCCGGCAACACGGTGACCAGGCAGCGCTGGGAATTGCCGGTGCCGAGCGAGCCCAGAACGGGAGGCGTCCTGGACAGGGCTCGGGGATCGGTGTGATCCAGTTGCCAGGTGACCCAGTAGTTGCCGGGCGCCAGCGTGATGTCCGGGATGTCGGCATCGAGCCTGAAGGTCGTTCGGTTCGGGCCCGCCAAGACCAAGCCGGCGTTGCTGACGGCTGTGGTTCCTGAGGCGACGATGGTCGCCGCATTGATGTCTGTGCCAGAGCGCAATGACCAGGTCACCTCGGTGAAGCCGAAGCTGGTTTCATTGGCGTAAAAGCCAAAGAACTGAAGGCTCTGCACGTGCCAACCTGGCCCCGTGACAGTGAAGTCGTCGGCGGCCACATTGCTGGAGTTGGCCGGAGCACCCGCCTCGTCGATGAGCGGGCCGTTGTTGAACAGCTCGACGGCCTGTGCCGAAGCGGCTGCCGAAACGACGAGACCCAGAGCGATCAGTGACTTCAAGTTTCTCTCCTGGTTGCGGATGAACGGACATGGGACACAGGGCGCTGCAAGACAGGGCACTCCCCGGGCGGAATCTGCCTGTCGTTCAATTGACGAGGTGCCGTCGCTGCGAAATCTCGAGGACGTCCTGGAGACAACGTAGCCCGGAGTTTCGATGCAAGTGAGTCCTCGGTCTTGGGTGCCGGCTTTCGGGCGGAAGGTTGGGTTGCCCCCCCGAACAAGGGGCGACGCCGTGAAACGACATCCGCGTGACATCCTGCGACTCGACATCCTGGGGCGTGAGAGAAGAATGCCCCGCTGCAGACGTATGCAGGCCCGTGTGTCAGAGTTTCGGCCGATGGACTCGTCTTTCCGTTGGAGTTGGTGTCGCTTGGCTTGTCTGCACAAGGTTCTGGCTTTCTGCTTCGCTGGCAGTGGACTTCAGCCCAGTCACGCCAACGGCTGGCATTGGCAGGGCAGTGCAGGCGTGCTTTCAGACAAGGTGGCGTACGGCATCAGCCAAAGCGGTGGCAGCGCCAGCGCCGTGGTGGACCTGAAGCTCAGCAGCGTGGATGGCTGGCTGGTCGGCGCGGGCGTCGCCAGTCTGGCGGCCGAGCGTGGAGGTGCCGAAGCGAACCTGCTGGCCGGCCGCACAGCCCAGTGGGGCGCTCACGCATGGCAGGCCACGGTCGCGGCATTCGCGCCCCTGGGCCCAGGGGCTCTGCGGGCGCGGGACTATCTGCAAGTGGGTCTGGGGTACGCCTGGAACGAACGGCTTCAACTCAATGTCTGGCTGGTTCCCAACCTGTTGGGACCTGAAGCTGGCGGAGGCACCATGCGCGGCCGAGTCGTCGCCGTCGAGGTCGGATGGCAGCAACCGATCGGCCGTCGCGTGGCGCTGAACGCGGGCGCGGGCCACGTTCACTTTGGTCCGCTGGCATTGCCAGGCTACAGCTATGGCAGCGTGGGCATCGGCGCGGGCCTCGGCCGGGCCCAGGTGTTCTTGACACGGGTGTTCAGTGACAGTGACGCTCCGGACGCGGCGGGGCCGCGGGCCCTGGTCTCGGTGCTCGTCAACTTCTGAACCGCCAAGCGCGAAGTGGCCGCAGTGCGCCGCAGGCGTGGCCATGCGGAGTTGCCTGGGGTGGGCACCGAGCGCAGCGGCCGCCGATCGAGAGAGTTCTGGCTTCGTCATCGGTGAGGTCGTGAGTGCGGTGGCCAGCCGGTGGTGGATGGAGCACTCCTTCGGGTCAGCCAGCCTCAGCTTGCGGAACATCCAATCGATAGCGGCTTGGGCCTCGCAGCGGCGCGCGCAGTTGCACCCATCCCGGGCTTCCGCCTGCAGCGAAGTGCGGATGACTCACTCCATCTTCGCGCCCGAGCGCCGCACGACTTCCGCCCAGCGCGGGGTTTCGGCCCGCGCCAGCGCCATGAGTGCGTCTGGCGCGGAGATCATGGGCTCGAAGGCCAAGGCCGCGTATCGCTCCTTGACGGCCGGCAGCGCCAGCGTGCGGTTGATGTCGCGGTTCAGGCGCTGCACCAGATCAGGCGCCATGCCCGGCGGGCCGACCACGCCGCCCCAGGCGGTGGTCTCGTAGTTCTTGAGCCCTGCTTCCTGAATGGTCGGCACATCGGGCAGCACCGGTGAGCGCTGTGCGCCGCTGACGCCCAAGGCGCGCACGCGCCCGGCCTTGATGTGCGGCAGCGCTGAGGCGATGTTGTCGAACATCAGGTCTGCCGAGCCGCCGATCAGGTCGGTCAGTGCCTGCCCAGCGCCCCGGTACGGCACATGCACCATGAACACACCGGCCATGGCCTTGAACAACTCGCCACCCAGGTGCCCGGTGGTGCCGTTGCCACCGGACGCCATGTTCAGCTTGCCGGGTGACTTGCGCGCCAGATCGATCAATTGCTGCACGGTCTTTGCCGGCAGGTCGTTGCGCACCACCAGCACGTTCTGCACACGGCCCATGGTCGCGATCGGCGTGAGTGCGTCGGGGTTGTAGGGCAACGACGAGAACAGCGCGCGGTTGATGGCCAGGGTGCCGACGTTGCCGTAACCGATGGTGTAGCCGTCCGGCGCGGCTTTCGCGATCTCGACCGAGCCGATCGAGCCGGCTCCGCCACCCCGGTTGTCCACCACCACCGGCTGACCCAGCACGCCGGCCAGGTCTTGCGTCAGGGCGCGGCACGCGATGTCGGCGCCGGTGGCGGCGGCAAAGGGAACGACGAACCGGATCGGGCGGCTGGGGTAAGGCGCCTGCGCCCAGGCTGTGCCAGCCAGGCCGGCAACGGCACCCAGGCCCAGCAGGGTTTCACGGCGGTTCGGGTGGCGGCAGGTCTTGGACATGAGCAACTCCTTGGAAGAGGGGATCGAAACGTGATCGTGCAGCCGGGGCCCACCGCGTCCGCAGAGCGGGCCGCTAGCCCACCCGGCGCAGGGCGCGCCCTGCGTGGGCATGGACGGTCTTGCCGTGTTCAGCGGCCAACTCGCCGCCCACGTACACGGCCCTGATGCCGCTGCTGGGCTGCAGCGGTGACTCGTAGCTGGCGTTGTCCAGCACCTGGTCCGCATCGAACAGCACGAGGTCGGCTGCCCAGCCGGGCTGGATCTGGCCGCGTGCCGCCCGCTGAGGGGTGGCGCGATCCAGTCCGAAGCGCGCCGCCGTCCAGGCCGTCATCTTGCGCACCGCGGTTTCAAGAGGGAACAGGCCCTGGTTTCGCGCATAGCGCCCCAGCACGCGCGGAAAGCTGCCCCACAGGCGAGGGTGCGGGTGCGGATCGTGCGGGAGACCATCAGAGCCGATCATCGCCAGCGGGTGCTGCATGATGCGCCGCACATCGGCTTCATCCATCGAGAAGTTCACCACGCCCGCGGGCATGAGTTGCTCGGCCATGGCCTGCGGCGTCAACCCGCGCTCCTGGGCCATCTGGAACAAGGAGCGGCCGGCCGCTGCGGGTTCCGCACTGGACCACGTGATCAGCACTTCACGCGACAAATGAACGCGCTCCGGCAGCAACATGGTGCTGGCGGCGTCGTACGGGTAGCAGTCAAGGCAGACCTCCTGCCGCAGGCTGGCCGCTTCGATCAGCGCCAGGGTCTGCGGCGATCGGCCGTGGTTGGCCTGGCCCGACAGCTTGTGGTGCGAGATCACCAGCGGTGCGCCCGCGCCGCGCCCCACCTCGAAGGCCTCTTGCAGCGCCGCGTCGATGTGCGCAGTGTCGTCCCGGATGTGCATCGTCAATACCGCGCCCGCCGGCCCCAGCGGCCGCGCCACGGCAATCAACTCGTCGATGGTGGCGGCACGCGCCGGCGGATAGAAGACACCTGTCGAGAGACCCCACGCGCCCTGCTGCAGCGCCGCAGCAAGATCGGCCGCCATCGCCGCCGACTGCGACGGCGTCGCTGCCCGGTCGAGATCGGGCACGTGTTTGACGCGAAGGCTGGTGTGCCCCAGCAGGGTGACGACATTGCACACGGGGGGCTGGGCGGCGAAGGCGTCCAGGTAGTCGCCGACACTCGAAAACAGGAAGGCCCCGCGCTCGAGGATGTTCAACGGTGCCGGCAGGTCGCGCCGCGCGGCGGCGTCCAGCGGCGCCAGGCTGATGCCGCAGTTGCCCACCACCACGGTGGTCACGCCCTGCGAGAGCTTGGGGTGGGCCTGGTGCAACGGCGCCGGCTCCAGCATCAGGGCGTCGTCGTGCGTGTGTGCATCGATGAAACCCGGCGCGAGCACCAGACCCTCACAGGCCACGGTGTGCCGGGCGGCAGGACGCCGATCGGGGCCTGCGACATCGCGGATGGCGGAGATGCGCCCGCCATCCACGGCAACGTCGGCCACGCGTGCCGGCGAGCCGCTTCCGTCGATCACACGGGCATCACAGAAGAGCAGATCATGCATGCGATGTCCGATCGGGTTGCCGCTGGGCCTCAGCGCAGGGAGAGGCTTGCAGCCTGTTCAATCGAGTTTCTAGTGGGCATCTTCGGGTTCATGCACAGAGGAGCCTGCATAGGTGGCGGGTGAGTCGGCCTGGGTCGGCCACAGGGTGTCGCGTCAAGCCGGCCAGTAGCGCGCCCGCACCTGTTGCTTGTAGAGCTTGCCGGTGGGTTGGCGGGGCAGCGCCGCGTCGAAGTCGACACTGCGAGGACACTTGAAGGCGGCCATGTGCTGGCGGCAATAGGCCAGCAGCTCCGCTTCCATCGCGGGCCCGGCGTCGCTTGGGTCGAGCAGTTGCACCACCGCCTTCACCTCTTCGCCGAGGTCCTCGCTGGGCACGCCGATCACCGCCACGTCGGCCACCTTGGGGTGGCCGACGAGCACGCTCTCGGCCTCTTGCGGGTAGATGTTCACGCCGCCGGAGATGATCATGAACGCGCGCCGGTCGACGAGGTACAGGTAGCCCTCGTCGTCGAGCCGGCCGATGTCGCCCAGGGTTGACCAGCCCTGTGCGTTGCGGCTTTGCGCCGTGCGTGCGGGGTCGTTGTGGTACTCGAACACAGGCCCGCCGGAGAAGTAGACCAGGCCCGCTTCGCCGGCCGGCAATTCGTGGCCGGCTTCGTCGCAGATGTGCAGCACGCCCTGCGCGGCCCGGCCCACCGAGCCCCGGTGCTGCAGCCACTCCTGCGGCGTGATGCTGCAGAAGCCGTTGTTCTCGGTGCCGGCGTAGTACTCGTGCACGATCGGTCCCCACCAGTCCAGCATGCGCTGCTTGACGTCGACCGGACAGGGCGCCGCCGCGTGCACCGCCACCTGCATCGATGACAGGTCGTGTCGGGCGCGCACCTCCTGCGGCAGCTTCAGCATGCGCACGAACATCGTCGGCACCCACTGGCTGTGCGTGATGCGGTGCTGCGCGATCAACCGCAAGGAACGCTCGGCATCAAAACTCTCCATCACGAACACGGCGCCGCCGAGCTTGATGACGGTCATGCAGTGGCGCAGCGGTGCGGCGTGGTACAGCGGCGCAGGCGAGAGGTAGCGCGCGTCACGCCCGTAGCCGAACAGCGGCGCCAGCAGCTGCACCAGCATCGTCCGGCCACCGGCCGGCGTGGCCGGCCGCGGCCACTTCACGCCCTTGGGGCGCCCCGTGGTGCCCGACGAATACAGCATGTCCAGGCCCTGCGCCGGGTCTGAAATGGGCAGCGTCGACGCCGCGTCGACCGTGTCTTCCCAGGGCTCGAACCCCGGCGCGGGGCTGCCGACCATGAAGCACCGCAGGCCTGCGGGCAGGTGGGGCTGCAGCTCCTGAACCAATTCTTCGAGACCCGCCGACACGACCAGCACCTTGGCGGCGCAGTCGCGCACGATGTAGGCCACCTCGTCGGCGCGCAGCCGCGTGTTGATGGTCGTGTAGTAGACGCCGGCACGGTCGGCGCCGAAGCAGGCCTCCAGGAAGCGGCGGTGGTTCTTCATCAACAGCGCCACGTGCTCGCCCGGCGCCACGCCACAGGCCCGGAGCACACGCGCCACCTGATTGGCCCGCGCGTCGAGCTGGCCAAAACTGACCGACTCGCCGGTCTCGCACATCTGGAAGGCCAGGCGGTCGGCGTCGCCGGGCAGCGGGTCGATCGGGAAGAGCATGCCCATGGGTCGGGATCGCGATGCGGTGCGGTGCGGTGCGCGGTGGCGGTTCGGCGCGTCAGTGCGCCAGACACACCTTGCCGAACTGGGCGCCGCTTTGCAGGTAGGCCATCGCCTCCTTCAGGGCCTCGAAGGCGAACACCCGGTCGACCACGGGCTTCAGCCGGTGCTGGTCGATCGCGCGCAACATGGATTCGAAGCCGTCGCGGTGACCGACGGTCACGCCCTGCAGGCGCACCTGCCGGGTGATGATCAAGCCCAGCGAGGTGGCCATCGCGCTGCCCGACAGGATGCCGATCATGGCCACCGTGCCGCCCGGGCGGATGCAGCGCAGCGACTGTGGCAGGGTCTTCTCGCCGCCCAGCTCCAGGATCAGGTCGTAGCCGCGGCCCGCGGTGATGTCGCGCGTGGCCTTGGCCCACTCGGGCGTGCTGCGGTAGTTGATGGCGGCGTCCGCGCCCATCTGCCGCACACGCTCGATGCGCTCGTCCGACGACGAGATCACCGTGACATGCGCGCCGAGCATCTTCGCGAAGGCCACGGCGAACAGCGCCACTCCGCCACAGCCCTGGATCAGCACCCGGTCACCGGGCCGGGTCTGGGAACACGTGACCAAGGCGCTCCAGGCCGTGAGCGCAGCGCAGGGCAGCGTCGCGGCCTCGACGTCGCTCAGGTGCGCCGGCACCTTGGACACGCCCTCTTCCGACAGGCACATGTACTCGGCCATCGTGCCGTCGATGGGGCCGCCCAGCGACTGTGTCAGGCGCTCCAGATCGGGCTCGCCACTGACCCAGCGCTGGAAGTAGGTCGGACACACACGGTCGCCCACGGCCACGCGCCGCACCCCGGTGCCGACCTCGGTGACCACGCCTACGCCGTCGGACACCGGGATCAGCGGCAGGTTGCCGGTGTGGCTGCCGTAGCCGCGGTTGGGCACCACGAGGTCGCGGTAGTTCAGCGACGACGCCTTCATCTGCACCACCACCTGCCCCGGGCCCGCCTGGGGCTCGGCGCGCGTGGACAGGCGCAGGTGGTCCATGCCCCACTCGCCTTCGATCTGGAATACGCGCATCGCAGTCTCGCTTGTTGGTGTGTCGCAGAGCTACCCGGCGAATCGCACGCCGCGGGCCACGCGGTCGAGCAACATCTCTGTCGAGCCATCGGTCAGGGTGGCCACCTGGGCGGCCACCAAGTGGCGCAGCAACGGATGCTGTTCGCGCAGGCCCTCGGCCCCCATCGCATGCATCAGGGCGGCAATGTGCCGGCCGGCCATGCGGGTGGCAAACACCTTGGCCTGGGCCGCCGCCATCTGGGCATCGCCACCGCCGTCGATCAGCGCGGCGGCGGCGTCGACCATCAGCTGCGCCGCCGCAAGGTCGATGGCGGCGTCGGCCAGGCTCCAGCGCCAGCCCTGGTGATCGTGAAGCGGCTTGCCGAAGGTGTGCCGCTGCTCGCCGTAGGCGCTGGCCACGCGCAGGGACTCCTGCACCATGCCGCAGCACATGGCCGCGACGTAGGTCCGCGCGCCGTTGATGGACGCCAGAGCGGCCTTGAAGGCCTCACCCGGCGGGTGCAGCAGCTCGTCGGCCCTGGCCTGGTAGCCCTGCAGCACGAAGCCGCCGGCATCGATGCCGCGAGCCGCGGTGCTGTCCGAACGCGCCTCGCGCACGAAGCCGCTGCGGCTGCCGTCAACGACAAACGCCGCGATACCCCGCGCGCCGCTGCCGGGCTCGGTCTGCGCGTAGACGACGACCACGTCGGCATGCGTGCCGTTGACGATCCAGGCTTTGCGGCCATCGAGTTGCCAGCCATCGCCGACCTGGCGTGCCAGCGTCGTGATCGCCGAAAAGTCGGAACCGGTGCCCGGCTCGGTCAAGGC
>JACCDS010169052.1_pt1 | contig 14616 bp, 12 predicted proteins | sample 7446441 | NCBI WGS metagenome assembly JACCDS01 (sample SAMN15323445, study PRJNA562643) | freshwater metagenome | isolation source: river surface water | place: USA:Blue River Watershed | collected 2017-08-17 | reverse complement strand
GTACCACAGCTTGGAGACGGACGAGCTATAAATCTAGGAAGCGTGAATAATTGGCATTTACAAACAAAAGGCTCAGGACTTACAAGATATTCACGACAAGGGGATGGAAGAGCAGTTTTGCGCTCAAGTATTAGAGAGTACATTATGAGTGAAGCAATGCACGCTTTAGGAATTCCAACCACTAGAGCTTTAGGAATTATTGATTCAGATAGTTTTGCCCATAGAGATTGGGAACAAGAATCTTGTGCGATAGTTTTACGAATGTCTCCATCTTGGATTCGAATAGGAACTTTTGAGTTTTTTGCAAGAAGTAGAGATAAATCAACTATGGAAAAGTTGGCCGATTATGTGATAAAACAGTCATATCCACACTTAGAAAATGAAGAGAACAAATATGAAAAGATGTTTTATTCTTTGGTTGATAAAACAGCTGAGTTATTGGCTTTATGGCAAGTTTATGGTTTTATGCATGGAGTTATGAATACTGATAATTTTTCTCTTGCAGGACTTACTATTGATTATGGTCCTTATGCTTTTATGGATTATTTTGAGAAAAATTCTATTTGTAATCATTCCGATGAAGAAGGGCGATACTCTTATAATAATCAGCCATATATTGCAAGATGGAATTTGTTTGCACTAATTCCCACATTAAAACTTATTTGTGATGAAGCAAAACTTGAAGCTTATATGAAAACTTTTATACCACAACATCAAAAGGTATATTTAGATTTGATGAGTAAAAGAATTGGTTTAGATGCTTCAAAAAGTGCAAATTCAAATCTGCATCTAATTTTAGAACTACTTGGAAGTTTAGAAAGCTCAAAGATGGATTATAATGTTTTCTTTTATAGACTTACTTATCTAAAATCATTTGAAAATCTAAGTTCTATTTTAGATATTGCAATTTTTCAAGAGCCACTTAATAAATGGTTTGAATCTTATAAAAAAGCTTGTATAGAACAAGATTCTACTTTTGAAAGTAGATTTGAAGTTATGAAGAAAATAAATCCAAAATATATAATAAAAAACTATATGCTTCAAGAGGCAATTGAAAAAGCCCATGAAGGAGATTATAGCGCAGTTGATGATTTACTAAAAATTGCACAAAATCCATTTGATGAACATAAGAATTTTGAAAAATATGCCCAAGCAACTCCTATGAAATATGCAAATATAAAACTCTCTTGTTCTTCATAAATTTAAATTGACCAAAGGTCAATTTAAAACAAATATTAAGAATTAAAACATTATAATCTTTTCTTGACCGATGGTCAGTCAATAATAATTTTTTATGAACTAAAGGATAATAATGGCACCAAAAGTAGTTGATAAAGAACAAAGAAGAAAAGATATTGCTCTTTCTTGTTTGAATTTAATACATGAAGTTGGAATAAAAAAATTAACAGTTGCCCAAGTTGCTCAAACAGCAGGTATTGGTAAAGGGACTATTTACGAATATTTTGAAAATAAAGATGATATTGTTTTTGAGATTATAAATATGCACATTGAAGAACATCATAAACAATTTTTAGAGTCTGTAAAAACTCTTGAAACTACAAAAGAGAAAATATTTTTATGTTTCAAATTTGTATTTGATGATAGTGTTGAAAATATGAAAAAATTTAATGGTTATAAAGAGTATTTATCAATAGTTTTATCAGATGAAAATGATGCTATGTGTGAGTTTAACACGAGTTGTGATGAATTTTTTGATTTTCAATTAAGAAAAATCATTCAAGAGGCAATTGATAAAAAAGAGTTAATCCCTGAAGCAATAAATTTTATACAGGGATTATTGGTATTTGAAAAAGGTTTAGCATTGTCAAAAATGAGCGAAAAAATTTTTGATGCAAAAAGTGTAGGTGAATCTTTTATAAATAATTTATGGAAATTAATAGAGGTTAAAAAATGATAAGTAAAAGATATGAAAGAGTAGTATTTGCTTTTTTTATGGCATTGTTTATGAGTTTTATAATGAGTTTTATAATTACATTTATAAATTTAGGGTTTATAGATACTTTTTTACATAGTTGGATGAAAGCTTGGGGGACTGCATTTGCTTGTGCTTTTCCTATTATAGTTGTAGTTGCACCAATTGTGCATAAAATAGTTCATAAATTAATAATAAAAGTATAAGGAAATAAAAATGATAAAAAAAATTAGTTTAGTTATAGTTTCAACTTTTTTAATGTTTTCAAATTTAAATGCAGCAGAAGCTCCACAAGCTGCATTAGTTGAAACACAAACATTAAAAAAACAAGAAGTAAATGATTTGCAAGAGTTTGTAGGAACTGTAAATTTTGATAAAAAATCTAAAATTGCAAGTCAAAGCTCAGGGGTTGCAAGAAAGATAAATTTTGAGGTTGGACAAAAAGTAAAAAAAGATGAAGTTCTAGTTCAAATAGATTCGGATATTTTAGAAGCCCAAATAAAAGCTGCAATTGCAGAAGTTAATATGTATGAAGTTCAATTGAAAAATTCTAAAAAAAATTATGATAGATATAGTGCTTTAGTTGAAAAAAACTCTATTTCACAAAAACTTTTTGATGATGCAAAACTTGAATATGATGTTGCAAATGAAAATCTTACATCTTCAAAAGCAAAATTAAATGAGTTAAATATCCAAAAATCTAAGAAAATTATAAAAGCTCCATATTCTGGAGTTATAGTAGAAAAAAATGTAAATCTTGATGAGTGGTTAAATCAAGGAAGTCAAATAGCAACAATTGTAAATACAGAAGATTTGGAAATAGTATTTAATCTTCCAATTTCATTTATTGGTGGATTAAAAGATGGCGATGTTTATGATATAAATATTTCAGATGAGATTGTAAAAGCAAAACTTTATGCAGCAGTTCCAAGTGGAGATAAATTAACTAGAACTTTTCCAGTTAGATTCAAAGCAAATGCAGGTGATAAATTTATATTTGATGGGGCAAGTGCAAAAATAAACTTTGCTAAAGAGTCAAAAAATGTAGCTTTAGTAATAAATAGAGATGCAGTTATTAAAAGATTTAATATGGATGTTGTTTTCACAGTTGTAGATGGAAAAGCTGTGATGATTCCAGTTAAAGTAATTACTTATTTTGGATTAAATGCTGCAATTACAGGTGAAGGTTTAGCTGAAAATATGCCATTGGTTACAAAAGGAAATGAGAGAGTTTTCCCTGATATGCCTGTGCAAATATTAAATAAATAGGAAAAACTATGGATTTAATAAAATTTTCACTTAAAAACCCAATAACTATTATTGTTGGTGTTTTGATTGTGGTGTTATTTGGAGTAATTTCTTTAAATAAACTTCCATATCAGTTAACTCCAAACGTTACAAAACCAGAGATAAAAGTTACTACAACATGGGCTGGTGCAACTCCATATGAAATAGAAAGAGAGATTATTGAAGAACAAGAAGAGGCCTTAAAAAGTTTAAATAATTTAGTTAAATATGAATCAACTTCTTCTGATAATAGTGGGGAAATTAAACTTACTTTTAAACTAGGAACTGATATTAGAGTGGCACTTCAAGATGTTTCAAATAAACTAAATGAAGTTAGTTCTTATCCTGATAATGTTGATGAACCAATCATTGAAACTGCAACTGCAAGTCCAGTTATTTGGATAATGTTACAAACTTTAGATGAAAATAAAAGACATGTAGATGAATATAAAACATATTTTGAAGATGAAATAAAACCAATAATAAAAAGAGTTGAGGGAGTTTCTGGAACAATGACGGCGGGTGGTCGTGAGCAAGAGATGCAAGTTAATATAGATATAAATAAATTAGCTTCTTATAGTCTTACAATTCCTCAAGTTATTGGTATATTACAAGCTGAAAATATTGATGTTTCAGCTGGAACTCAAAACATGGGAAGACGAGCTTACAGAATTAGAACTGTACATAAATTTTCAACTCCACAAGAAATTAGGGATATAATTTTAGTTTCAAATCAACAACAAAGGGTAACTTTAGGGGATATTGCTGAGGTTAATTTTGGATATGAAACTGCAAATTCAGTTGCGATGTTTTTGGGGAAAGATGGGATTTTTTTAGGAATTCAACCAAGTGCTGATGCAAATATTGTAAAACTTACAAATGAAGTTGAAAATGTTGTAAATCAACTAAATGATACTACATTAAAAAAAGAGGGATTAACTCTAAAATGGATTTATGACCAACGACCATATATTGCAGGTGCAGTTCATCTTGTAAAAAAAGATATAATCATTGGTGGTGCATTGGCTGTAATGATATTGTTACTATTCTTACGAGCATTATCACCAACGGCTGTTGTGAGTCTTGCTATTCCTATCTCTGTTGTTGGAACATTTATTTTCCTATCTTTGATGAATAGAAGTTTAAATACTGTTTCATTAGCTGGTATCTCTTTTTCTATTGGTATGTTAGTAGATAGTGCTATTGTTGTTTTAGAAAATATTGATAGACATAGAAAAGATGGTATGAGTATTCTTCAAGCTGCTTATGAAGGAACAAAAGAGGTTTGGGGTGCATTATTAGCAGGTGCTGCTACTCATATGGCTGTATTTATTCCAATTATATTTTTGGAAGATGAAGCAGGGCAACTATTCAAAGATATTGCAATTGCTGCGACAGCATCTTGTTTTATTTCATTATTTGTTTCAATTACAGTTATTCCAATGCTTTGGAAAAAAATTGCTAGTTTATCTTCAAAAGAGCCTGAAACTGATACAAAATTAACAAGATTTGGTAATAAATTTATAAACGTATTTATGGCGATTACACATTGGTCTTTAAAATCAGTTAAAACAAGATTAATTACAATATTTACTTTAGCAATATTTTCAATTTCTATTGTTTGGGCACTATTTCCAAAAATGGATTATTTGCCACAGGGAAATAAGAATTTAATTTTTAATATTTTAATTACACCTCCTGGGCTTTCTTATGAAGAGCGATACAACATGGGGTCATATTTAATGAAAAAAGTTGAGCCAAATATAAATAAAGATGTAGATGGAATTCCTGGAATTGATAGGGCATTTTATGTATCTTTTGGAGATATGAATATTTTTGGTGGTACATCAATGCATGAAAGTAGGGCTAGGGAATTAATACCTTTATTTAAACCAATAGTAAATTCACTCCCATCAATATTTGGAGTATCTTTACAATCAGGTGTTTTTGAAGATGGAATAGGTGAGGGTAAAACAGTAGATATTGATATAAGTGGTGAAAAAATAGAAGATATTGCAAATGTTGGTATGCAGCTATTTATGGCCACAAGTCAAGCAATTAAAGGTGCACAAGTAAGACCAGTTCCATCTATTGAGTTACTTTATCCAGAAGTTAGAATCAAACCAAATCAAGATGCATTAAAAGCTTTGAGTTTAAGTTCATCGGATTTGGGAATTATGGCAGATGTATTAATGGATGGTAGAAAAATATCAGATTTCAAACAAGATGGAAAGAAAAAAATTGATTTAGTTTTAAGAGCAAATGATAGTCAAATAAAAACACCAGAAGATATTTTATCAGCTCAAGTGGTAGTTCCAAATGGTTCATTATTACCAATGAGTTCAATTGCATCTTCTGAATTAACAACAGGAATTAGTCAAATTAGACACTTGGATGGAAAAAGAACTATTACTTTACAAGTTACTCCACCTCAAGCTATGACTATTGAGGAAACTATGACAATTTTAGATACAGCTTTAACTCAAATGAAAAAAGATGGAAAAATCTCTGATAAAGTTGAGATAGGAATAAGTGGAACAGCAGATAAATTAACTGAAACTATTGGATTATTAAGTATGAATTTTCTTTTAGCTTTAGTTATAGTTTATTTACTAATGGTTGCTTTATTTGGAAGTTTTTCTTATCCCCTTGTAATTATGTTTACAGTACCTCTTGCAATGGCTGGAGGATTTATTGGACTTGCTTTAACAGATGCATTTATAGAGCCACAACCACTTGATGTATTAACAATGTTTGGATTTATTATTCTGATTGGTATTGTTGTAAATAATGCTATTTTAATAGTTCATCAAAGTTTAAATTATATACGAATCAATGGATATGAGTATAAAGAAGCAATTATAGAAGCTACAAAAACAAGAATTAGACCAATTTATATGAGTTCATTAACATCTATTTTTGGAATGATGCCTTTAGTTTTAATTCCAGGTCCAGGAAGTGAATTTTATAGGGGATTAGGTTCTGTTATGATTGGAGGACTTACATTTTCTACAATATTTACCATATTTGTAACTCCTGCACTTTTAATGTTTTTTATTAAACAAGAAAAAAATATATCTTTAAATGATAAGTCAATTGAAGATTTAGAGTTAAATAGAGCATAAGGAAAATTTATGAAAAAAATAAAATTATTAACACTATCATTAACAGCTTTTTTAGCTGTTAATTTAAATGCTTTAAGTCTTGATGATGCCGTATCAATAGCTTTAAAAAACAATTTTGAGATTCAAGGTAAAAATTATGATTATGTTGAGAGTTTGGAAAATGTAAAATTAAATAATTCAAATAATTTACCAAAACTAGATGCAACATATGGTTTTATGAATACAAATAAACCAAATGCAGGTTATGAATCCGATGAAGCAACAGCAAGTTTAAAACTATCATATAATCTATTTAATGGGTTTAAAGATATAGCTTCAAAGGAATCAGCTAGATATTTATCTGAGTCATCTTTATACTCTTTAAATGCAATGAAACAAGATATTGTTTTAAATACAAAAACAGCTTATATAAATTATCTTGATAAACAAAATGCCTTAGAGACTTATTATAGTGCATATAAACTATTTCAAGAGCAATTTGAAGATTCACAAAATAGATATAATCAAGGTTTAATTGCAAAAAATGATTTACTTCAAGTTCAAGTAAATATGTCAAGTGCAAAACAAAATGTTGTAAAAGCTCAAGGTGATTTAAAAATTGCTAAATTCCAATTATCAAATATTTTAGGTGGAATGAATTTAGATAACGAAATAATAGAAAAGCTTAATGAACAGACTTTAAAAAGTTCAGTTTATGATGAAAGTTTACTTGAAAATAGAAGTGAAATTCAAGCTTTAAAGATGAATTTAGAATCAATTAAAGAGTTAGAAAAATCTGCAAAATCAGGATATTATCCAAAAGTTGATGCAGCAGTTTCTACAAACAAATACTATGATGAATTATCAAAAAGAATAGAAAATAAAGAAGATAATCAAAATATTGCTAATATAACTGCAACTTGGAATTTATACAATGGTGGATATGATTCTTCATTAATTACAATTTATAGAACAAAATATTTAAGCTCAAAAGCACAATTAGAAAAAACAAAGTTGGATATAAAACTTCAATATGAAAATGCTAAATCAAATTTACAAGTTGCAAATGAAAATCTTGAAACTTCAAAATTAGCACTTCTACAAGCTAATGAAAATTATGGTATTGTAAAAAATAGATTTGATGAGGGGATTTCTACAAGTACAGATTTAACTGATGCAAATTATCTTTTAACCCAAGCAAAACAAGGTTTTAATCGGGCTTATTTTGATAAATTTATAGCAATTTCTACACTTGATAGAATAGTTGAAAAAAATATAGAATAGGATAAACAATGAAATGCGATAATTACATAGATTTAAAACTCTCATTTTTTGTAATTATCGCCTTGATTTTTCTAAGTACAAACTCAATTTTATGTAGAATGGCTTTAATAACACAACAGATTGATGCCATAAGTTTTACTCTTTTTAGGATCGTTTCGGGTGCAATTTTTTTATTATTAGCCTATTTTTATAAATATAGAAAATTAGATTTAAATCTTAAAACCTCTTGGCTTAGTGCTTTTATGCTTTTTTTATATGCTATAGCTTTTTCATTTTCATATGAAAATATGCAAGCAGGAATTGGAACTCTAATTCTTTTTGCAGTTGTACAATTAACCATGATTTTTGTAGCATTATTTTATAAAGAGAAACTAACATTAAATAAAATTATTGGGATAACAATTGCTTTTTGTGGACTTGTTTATCTACTATATCCAAAAGAAGACTTTTCTTTATCTTATGAACATACATTTTTTATGATTATTTCAGGAATAGCTTGGGGTTTTTATACTATTTTAGGAAAAAAATCAAATGATGCATTTATAAATACAAAAGAGAATTTTTTGAAAGCATCAGTTTTTATTGCTCTTTTTGCTTTAATATTTGTTGAAAATCTAACTTTTAACTCTTATACACTATTTTTAGCAATCTCTTCAGGGGTTGTAACTTCAGCTTTAGGATATGTTATTTGGTATTTAGTATTACCAAAAATTGAAATTCTAACAGCAAGTGTTTTACAACTTTTCACACCTATAATTGCAATAATTCTAAGTATTTTATTTTTAAATGAAGTTTTGAATTTTGAACTTATAGTTTCTAGTTTTGTGATTTTATTTGGAATATTTATAGCAATAGCTACAAAAAGAAAAGAATAAAAGATTCATATCTATTTGATATGAATCTTCTAGCAAGAATTAGTGTTTAACTTTTACTTTATTTTTATTAATAGCTTCCATTAATTTCATGATATTAGTTATTTTATCTTCTTCATTTTTAATGTTATCTTCACTATTTAAAGTAAAAATTTCCATTTTTTTATCTAGGTAACTAGTATTGAATTTTCCATTGATGAAATCTTCATCTCTTACAATTTCTCTATGTAAAGGAATATTTGTTGGGAAACCTTCAATATAGAACTCATCTAAAGCTCTTTTTGCTTTTTTAACAGCACCTTCCCAAGTTAAAGCCCAAACAATTAATTTTCCAATCATAGAATCATAGTTTGCAGGAACTTTATATCCAGAATAAACACTTGTATCAAGTCTTACACCAGGTCCTCCTGGAGCTAAATATTTAGTTACTGTTCCAGTTCCAGGCATAAAGTTTTTTTGTGGATTTTCAGCATTAATTCTGAACTCAATCGCATAACCTCTAAATTGAATCTCTTCTTGTAAATAGATTAATCTATCACCTTCAGCAATTTCAATCATTCTTTGGATAATATCAACACCTGTAATTGTTTCAGTTACTGGATGCTCAACTTGTACTCTTGTATTCATTTCGATGAAGTAAATGTTATCTTGCTCATCAACTAAGAATTCAACTGTTCCAACACTTTCGTATCCTAATTTGAACATAGCTTTTGTAGAAATTCTGTAAAGTTCTTTTCTAGTTTCGTTGTTTAATCTTGGACTTGGAGCAATTTCGATAACTTTTTGGTGTCTTCTTTGGATTGAACAATCTCTTTCTCCTAAATGAAGAACATTTCCATATTTATCAGCAATTACTTGGATTTCAATATGTCTTGGATTTTCAACATATTTTTCAATGAAAACTTCACCTCTACCAAAGTATTTCATTGATTCATTTGTAGCACTTTCAAACATTTCTCTAAAATCTTTTTCAGCTTTTACGATTCTCATACCTCTTCCACCACCACCAAATGCAGCTTTGATGATTACAGGGAAACCAATTTCTTTTGCGATTCTTTCACCTTCTGAAATATCAACGATAGGCTCATCAGTTCCTTCAAGTACTGGAACTCCAACTTTTTTCATAGCAACTTTAGAAGCCATTTTATCACCGAATAATTCGATATGATCTGGTTTTGGTCCAATAAAGATAATTCCATTTGCTTCACATGCTCTTGCAAAATCAGCATTTTCACTTAAGAATCCATAACCTGGGTGAATTGCATCACAACCAGCTTTTTTAGCAATTGAAATAATATTGTCATACTCAAGGTAAGCTTTGATAACATCTCCCATAATTGGATAACATTCATCAGCTTTTCTTACCCAAATACCCTCAACGTCAACTTCTGAAAATATAGCAACACTGCCAATACCAAGCTCTTTACAAGCTCTAATGATTCTAAGGGCAATTTCCCCTCTGTTTGCAATAAGTACTTTTTTAATTTTTGCCATCTAGTTTACCTTTTAAAAAATATACCGAATTGTATGTTATTTTTTAATTTTATTCTTCTTAATTTATGCTACTTTTATTGTCTAATATTGCTAAAAATATTGTTGTATAATGATTGGAATTGTTTTAAATTATTTCTTAAATGTTAAAGAGTATTTGAGAGTTTTAATTGTAGCTCTATGTCTAAAATGGCATAGCAGCACCACTTGCACCCATAATTTCTCTAGCATCTTCACTCATCATAGATGGATCCCATGGAGGATTAAATACTAAATTTACTTTTACTTCATCTATTTCATCAACCGCAAGTGTTACATATCTTACTTGTTCAAGTAAACTATCAGCAACTGGACAAGTTGGGCTAGTTAATGTCATATCAACTTCACAAAAAAGATAATTATCTCTCTCTTCAAATCTAATTTCATAAATCAAACCTAAGTCAAAAATATTAGCTGGAATCTCTGGATCATATACTTTTTTCAAGTGTTCAATCACATTGTCTTCAATTTGTTTTAAATCAAAATTTTTACTCATTTTTTATTCCTTATGCGTTTAGTGCATACTCTTTTATCTTTTTCATCATACCTATAACTCCGCTTTGTCTATTGGGAGTTATAACTTCACTAAGTTTTAGTTCATGCACAATATCCATATCTATCTCTTTTAACTCTTCTATTGTTGAATTAGAAAAGATTTCAAGTATCATAAATATCAAACCTTTTACAATTATGGCATCACCTGTTCCATGAAAATACATTTTTCCATCTTTTATTTCATGTATTAACCAAACTTGAGAAGTGCAACCATGAACTATATTCGAAGGAATTTTATCTTTTTCATCGAACTCAGGTAGTTTTTTACCTAAATCTATAATATATTCATATTTTGATAATTCATCATCAAAAAAGTCTAAATCTTCTTTTATTTTTTCTACTCTTTGTTGAATTTTATTCATTTTAAGCCTTTAACATTTCTAACGCTTTTTCTAAAGCTTCAATTAATTTATCAACATCAACATAGTCATTGTAAAATGCTGTTGAAACTCTAATAGTTCCTTTAATACCAAGTTTTTTCATAATTGGTTGAGCACAATGATGCCCAACTCTTACTGCTATTCCCATTTTATCAAGTAAAATTCCAATATCATCATGCGATATACCTTTAAAGTTAAAACTTCTATTTCCTATGCAGTTTGTTAAATCATTATAAAATATGATATCTGGAAGTTTTTTCAACTCATCATTTAGGTATTTAAAAACTTTATTTTCCATACTTTGAATATTCTTATAGTGAATGTAGTTTAAATATTCTAAAGCTCTTGCAAAGCCTATAATTCCAGCTATATTTTGAGTTCCTGCTTCAAATTTATATGGAGAATCCAATAAGGTTGAACTGTTGTAATCCACTTCATGAATTGTTGCTCCACCTGTTTGGTATGGATTTATATCTTTTAATAATTTCTCTTTTATATAAATTGCTCCAACACCTGTCGGTCCAAAGGTTTTATGTCCAGAAATTGCCATAAAATCAATATCTAAATCCTGAACATCAACTTGTAAATGACCTAAACTTTGAGCCGCATCTAATAATACAACACAATTGTAAGTATGAGCCATTTTTGTTATAGTTTTTATATCATGAATTTTTCCAAAGGCATTTGAAATATGTGTAATACTAACAAAAGAGTTTGGATTTGCTTTTAATAATTTTGCAAAATGAACAAGGTCAAAATCAAGATTATCATCACAATTTACAACTTCCAAACCATCACCTAACGTTCGTCCTTGCATATGCCATGGAACGATGTTTGAGTGATGTTCCAATGAAGAGATAATTACTGTTTTAAAATCTTTTGCAAATGAAGTTGCAATAAAATTTATAGATTCAGTTACCCCTTTTGTAAAAATTATCTCTTCATTTTTTGAAGCATTTATAAAATTTTTTAAAGTAGTTCTTGCTTTTTCAAACTCTTGAGTGGCTTTATTTGCATGTCCAAAATTACTCCTATGAGTATTTGAACAATATTTTTTATAATATTCAACTTGGGAATCAATTACATTTTTTGGTTTTTGTGTCGTTGCTCCATTATCTAAATATACTATGCTTGAATTTTTAAAATATGGAAAATCCTTTTTAAACATATTTCTCCCTTTTAAAATTTTGAATAAAATCTTTTATTGTTGTATTTTTTATATTATCTACAATTTTGTTTTCAAAAGCACTTAATAAGATTTCATTTGCTTTATCTTTACTAATTCCCCTTGATTGAAGATATAAAAGTTGTTCTTTATCAAGGCTTCCTGTTGTTGTTCCATGTGAGGCTTCAAGTTCATCAATATAAATTTCAAGATGAGGCTGAGCAAAAATTGTAGCATCATCACTTAATAAAATAGTGTTACAATTTTGAAAAGCTTTTGAAAAAAGTGCCGTTTCATTTACTATTGATTTTGCTTTAAAGACAGCTTTTGAACTATCTTTTAAAGAGTGTTTATAGTTTATATTACTAATTGAACTTTTTTCATTATGAATTGTTTTAATTAGATTTGATGTATTAGAGTCAGCAAAAAGTTTTACTAAACCATTTAATTCATAATTTGAATTTTGGGCATTTATAATATTTTCAAAACTATTTACAATAAAGCCATTTCCATACTCAAAATTTGAGATTTCTAAGTTTGAACTATCTTTTTGATTTGTTGCAAGTGAAAAAATCATAGAGTTTGAAGCACTTATATCTTGAATTTTTACATATTCAAGTGAAGCATTTTCTTCTAATTCTACTTTTCTATTAATACTATAAAAGCTATTTTGACAAGAGTTTACAAAAACTTCTACAACACTTGCTTTTATCTCTTTTGATACTTTTATTTTTAAAGAGTTTGTAAAAATTGTTTCGTTTTCTTTTAGTTTATGGATTAAAAAAATAGGTTCAGTTGTATTTTTATCTATTGTTAAAATTTTTTGCCCATTATCTATACTTCTTGTGATATCAAATAAAACTGATTTATAATTCTCTTCATCAACAATAGTCTCCGAATTCATAATATCTAATTCATAAACTTGTGTTGATTTAAAATCATATGCAAAAAGTGAATCAAAATTTACTTTTAAAAACTCCTCTTCATTTTTTTTAGGAAGAGTTATGTTTAGTTCATTTATTCGCATCTTTAATTCCTATTGCTTCGTAACCTTTTTCATCAAGTTCTAAAGCTAAGCTATAATCTCCTGTTTTTACAATTTTCCCATCATTTAAAATATGAACAAAATCAGGTTTTATTAACTCTAAAAGTCTATCGTAGTGAGTTATCATCAAAATAGATTTTTTACCATCAAGCATAGAATTTATTACATTTGCAACAGTTTTAATAGCATCAACATCAAGACCTGAATCTATTTCATCAAGCATGATTAAATCAGGTTTTAGCATCAAAAGTTGGATTAATTCATTTCGTTTTTTTTCTCCACCACTAAAACCATCATTTAAATCCCTTTGTAAAAGTTTTCTATCAATGTTAAATTTTGCTGTTTCCTCTTTTGTAAATTTTAAAAACTCCATGGCATCAATTTCATCTAAACCATTGTAAACTCTTTTTGCATTTATTGCAGTTTTTAAAAAGTAGCTATTGTTTACACCAGCTACTTCAACAGGAGATTGAAAACTCATAAAAATACCTTCATTTGCTCTAGTTGCAACATCCATTTCAAGGAAATCTTTATTTTTATAAGTTATTTTTCCACTATGTACTATACAATCGTAATGCCCACTTAAAGTTTTAACTAAAGTAGATTTTCCAGCTCCATTTGTTCCCATTAATACATGGATTTCACCTTCATTTATCTCTAAATTTAGACCTTTTAAAATCTCATTTTCATTTATATTTACGTGTAAATTTTCTATTTTTAATAAAGTCTTTTTTTCCATGATTTAACCCACACTTCCTTCTAGTGATATATTCAATAACTCTTTTGCTTCAGCAGCAAACTCCATAGGTAACTCTTTTAGTACCTCTTTACAAAAACCATTTACAATAATAGCAATTGCATCTTCTTCACTAATTCCCCTTTGACTTATATAAAAAAGCTGTTCATCAGAGATTTTTGAAGTTGTTGCTTCATGTTCGATATTTGCACTACTATTTTTTATTTCATGATATGGATAAGTATGTGCATGGCACTTATTTCCAATCAAAAGTGAATCACACTGTGAAATATTTCTAGCATTTGATGCGCTTTTTCCAACTCTTACTAATCCTCTATATGCATTACTTCCATGCATAGCAGAAATTCCCTTTGAGATAATTGTGGATTTTGTGTTTTTCCCTAAATGCACCATTTTTGTTCCAGTATCTGCTTGTTGAGATTTTGAAGCAATGGCAACTGAGTAAAACTCTCCCACACTATTGTCACCTTGTAAAACACAAGATGGATATTTCCAAGTTATAGCTGAGCCTGTTTCTACTTGAGTCCAAGAGATTTTTGAATTATCTCCTTTGCATAATCCTCTTTTTGTTACAAAGTTTAAAATTCCACCTTTTCCATTATCATCACCAGAGAACCAGTTTTGAATAGATGAATATTTTATTTGGGCATTTTTTAATGCGTATAGCTCAACAACTGCTGCATGAAGTTGTCTTTCATCTCTTG
>JACCDS012078932.1_pt1 | contig 14617 bp, 13 predicted proteins | sample 7446441 | NCBI WGS metagenome assembly JACCDS01 (sample SAMN15323445, study PRJNA562643) | freshwater metagenome | isolation source: river surface water | place: USA:Blue River Watershed | collected 2017-08-17 | reverse complement strand
GAGCTACGGGCAGATAAAAAAAGGCTCCCACGGAGCCTTTTTGTTTTGTTGGTCGGGGCGACATGATTCGAACATGCGACCCTCTGGTCCCAAACCAGATGCGCTACCAGACTGCGCTACGCCCCGAGGCTGTCATTCTAACGCTCAGATTTTACAAGGGTAAACCCTGATGCAATATATTTCCTGCTTGAGATAATAAAGCACTTTAATGCATATCGCAGCCCTTAGAGCAGGAGACAGCATGACGCAAAGCCAAGTCGATCTGGAGGCATCCCCTCCCCGCATCAGCATTCCCAAAAGCTACAACGCCGCGTTGGAGTTGCTGGAACGCAATGCCGCTTGGCCCGACAAGCCTGCTTACGTTGACAGCCTTTCAGGCGAGACCCTCAGCTACGGTGAATTGAACCGCCAATCCCATCGCTTCGCCCAAGCTTTGCGGGCCCAAGGCTTCGAGCAGGAACAACGCGTCTTGTTGTGCATGTTGGACACGCTGGCATGGCCCGTCGCCTTTCTGGGAAGTATTTTGGCAGGGGTGGTGCCGATCGCGGTGAACACCTTGCTGACCACGCAAGATTTTGACTACATGCTGCGCGATTCCCGCGCCAAAGGCCTGCTGGTGTCAGAAGCCTTGTTGCCCAGCTTCCAACCCCTGTTGGGTCAAATTCCCACGCTCAAAACCGTGATCGTTGCCGGCGGCGAAGGAACCCACCCGCATTTGAATTTCGCCAAGCTGATCAGCCAGGCAGCCGACACGGCCGTTGTGCCTGCCACGCAATCGGATGATGCCTGTTTTTGGCTTTACTCCAGTGGCTCAACCGGTTCGCCCAAGGGCACAGTTCACCTGCACAGCCATTTGATCCAAACCGCTGTGCTGTACGGCCAAAAAATCCTGGGCTTGAAGCATGAAGATGTGGTGTATTCCGCCGCCAAATTGTTCTTTGCCTATGGCCTGGGCAACGCCTTGACCTTCCCCATGAGTGTGGGAGCCACCACGGTCTTGCTGCCCTCGCGCCCCACGCCCAACGACGTGTTTGCTTTGCTCAAAAAGTACCAGCCCACTGTCTTTTACGGGGTGCCCACCCTTTTTGCGTCCTTGTTGGCCGACCCACAACGCCCCGCACGCGCCGACTTGAATTTGCGCATTTGCACCAGCGCTGGCGAGGCCTTGCCCGCTGAAATCGGCAAGAACTGGAGTGCCACCTACGGCTGCGAAATTCTGGACGGCATTGGTTCCACCGAAATGCTGCATATTTTCTTGTCCAACCGCCCCGGTGAAGTGCGTTATGGCAGCACGGGCAAGCCCGTGCCGGGCTACGAGTTGCGCATCGTCGACGAGGATGGGCGAGTGTGTGGCGATGGCGAATTGGGCGAATTGCAAATCAACGGCCCCAGCGCCGCCCTGTGTTACTGGAACAACCGCGAAAAAACCAAGGCCACATTTGCAGGCGAATGGACGCGCAGTGGCGACAAATACATTCGCGATGCCGATGGCTACTACACCTACGGCGGACGCAGCGATGACATGCTGAAAGTGGGTGGCATTTATGTGTCCCCCTTTGAAGTGGAAGCCTCCCTCATGACCCACCCTGGCGTGCTGGAAGCGGCGGTGATTGGCGCGCCCGACAGCGATGACCTGATCAAGCCCAAAGCCTTTGTGGTGCTCAAGCCCGGCCAGCAACTCACGCTGGACGACTTGAAACAGCATGTGAAGTCACAACTGGCGCCCTACAAATACCCGCGCTGGATTGAATTTGTCACAGAGTTGCCCAAGACGGCCACTGGGAAAATCCAGCGCTTCAAGCTGCGCAACGCTCAGAGATAATGCGCCCACAACATTCATCACTAGGAGACTTCACATGACCACCCGTCGACTCGTCCTGACCCGCAGCGCTGCCGTCATCGGTGCCGCTTCCACTGGCCTCTTGCTGCCCGAGATTGTTCGCGCGCAGAGCAACAAAGTGCGCGTCGGCTTCATGCTGCCTTACACCGGCACGTTTGCCCCCCTGGGTGTGGCCATTGAAAACGCCTTTCGCATGGCCTTGGACGAACAAGGCGGCAAGCTCGGTGGCCGCGAGATTGAATGGTTCAAAGTGGACGACGAGTCCGAGCCCTCCAAAGGCGTTGAAAACGCCAGCCGCCTGGTGCAACGCGACAAGGTAGACGTTCTCGTGGGCACGGTGCACTCGGGCGTGCAAATGGGCATCCAGAAGGTGGCCCGTGACAGCGGCGTCTTGAGCCTGATTCCAAATGCGGGCGTGCATGCCGCCACCCGCGCCTTGTGCGCGCCCAACGTGTTCCGCACGTCCTTTTCGAATTCGCAACCGACCCGCGCCCTGGGCAAGGTGATGGTGGACAAAGGCCATAAAAAAGCCGTCTGGATCACCTGGAAATACGCCGCGGGCGATGAAGCCTTTGAAGGCTTCAAGGAAAGCTACACCGCTGCCGGCGGCACCATCGTCAAGGAGCTGGGCCTGCCCTTCCCCAACGTCGAGTTCCAGGCCTTGCTGACCGAAATCGCTGCCCTCAAACCCGATGCCGTGGCTTGCTTCTTTGCAGGCGGCGGTGCGGCCAAGTTCATCAAGGACTACGCTGCGGCCGGCCTCAAAGGCAAGATCCCGCTGTATGGCTCAGGCTTCCTGACCGAAGGCGTGCTCGATGCCGCAGGCCCCGCGGCCGATGGCATCTACACCACGCTGCACTACAGCGACTCGCTGGACACCGCGCGCAACAAGGCCTTCCGCCTGGCCTATGCCAAGACCTTCAAGTTGCAACCCGATGTCTATGCCGTGCAAGGCTATGACACGGGCTTGTTGATGATCCAGGGCGCCAATGCCGTCAAGGGCGACTTGTCCAACAAGAAGGCTTTGTATGCCGCCATGGAAAGCGCGGTCATCGACAGCCCACGTGGCAAGTGGTCCATGAGCAAGCAACACAACCCGGTGCAGGACATCTACCTGCGCGTGGTTGAAAACAAGGAAAACAAAGTCGTTGGCGTGGCAGCGAAAGCCCTGGCCGATTCCGGTGCCGGCTGCCGCATGGCCTGATCGTTTGTGGATCTCGCCAACTTTCTCATTCAGCTCCTGAACAGCGTTCAGTACGGTCTGCTGCTTTTCATGCTGGCAGCCGGACTGACGCTGATCTTCGGCATCATGGGCGTCGTCAATCTGGCGCACGGCAGTTTCTACATGCTGGGGGCCTACCTGGGCTATGCTTTGTGCGCCGCTTGGGGAAGCCTGACGCTGGCCATTGCAGGCGGCGCGGCGCTGTCGGTGCTGTTTGGGTTGTTGCTGGAACGCTTGCTGTTTCGCCACTTCTACCACCGGGACCACCTGGACCAGGTGTTGCTGACCTTTGGCTTGATCTACATCTTTGAAGAAATGCGCTCCATTCTCTGGGGCGACGATGTGCACGGTGTGCCCGTGCCTGCGGCCCTGGAATGGTCTATTCCACTGACCGAGAACTTGTCTTACCCGGCTTACCGTCTTTTCATGTCGGGCGTCTGTTTGTTGCTGGCCGCTGGCCTGTACCTGCTGATCAGCAAAACCCGGCTGGGCATGAAGATCCGTGCCGGAGCTTTCAACCGCGACATGACCGAATCACTGGGCATCAACATCCAACGGATTCATGCCATCGTGTTCGCCATGGGTGTGGGCTTGGCGGCCGTGGCCGGCATCGTGGCTGCGCCTGTGTCGAGCGTCTATCCCAACATGGGCTCGCAAGTTTTGATCATGTGCTTTGTGGTGGTGGTGATTGGGGGCATCGGTTCGATCCGGGGCGCCCTGATTGCAGCCCTGTTGGTGGGCCTGGTGGACACCTTTGGCAAAGTGCTGTTGCCGCAAGTGGCCAGCATGCTGGTGTATGTGCTGATGGCGCTGGTCTTGCTCTGGAAGCCGCAAGGCTTGTTCAAACAATGAGCACCGCCCGCGCCCACCTCGAAGTCTTGCCCCGCAGCATTCAACTGGTGCTGTGGCTGGGCCTGCTGGCCTTGCTGGCCTTTCCCTGGATAGGCTCCGATTTTCATGCGCAAATGGTGTCGCGCATGATGATCCTGGCCATCTTCGCCATGAGCCTGGACTTGCTGCAAGGGGTCACCGGCTTGGTGTCCTTGGGGCACGCCGCCTACTTCGGCCTGGCAGGTTACCTGCTGGCCTTCATGACGCCGCCCGGCGAGCCGGTGAGCCTTTGGTGGACCCTGCCGTTGGCCGTGCTCGGCGCCGGTCTGGCGGCCGCGGTGATTGGCTTCTTTGTGGTCCGCACCCAAGGCATTTATTTCATCATGGTGACCATGGCCTTTGCGCAAATGGTGTTCTACCTGTTCTTCGACAACAAGGTGCTGGGCGGCTCGGACGGCATCTACATCAACTTCAAGCCGGACGCCGTGTTGTTCGACCTGGAGAACAAGCAGGTTTTTTACTACTTCACCTTGGCTTGCCTGGTGGGTGTGTACCTGTTCTTGCGCCGACTGTTGTGGAGCCCCTTGGGCCGGACCTTGAATGGCATTCGCATCAATGAGCACCGCATGCGGGCCATGGGCTATTCCACCTTCGGCTACAAGCTCACGGCCTTCACCGTGGCCGGCGCGCTGGCGGGTTTGGCCGGGTATTTGTGGGGCGCTCAAACGGGTTACGTGAATCCAGAGTTGATGGGCTTTCACATGAGCGCACACGCCATCATGATGGTGATTCTGGGGGGCATGGGCAACTTTGCCGGCGCCATGGTGGGCGCCTTCTGCTTCGAGTATTTGCTGCACCTCTTCAAGGACCTGCCCACCGTGGGCGGCTTCCAGATGGGCAAGCATTGGCAACTCTGGATGGGCAGCTTCATTGTGCTGGTGGTGATTTGGGCGCCGCGTGGCGTGCTGGGCCTGATACAACGCTTTGGAGGGGACCGCGATGCATGACATCTTGCTCTCGGCGCGCCATCTGACCAAGCGCTTTGGCGGCCTGGCCGCCGTCAACGATGTGTCGCTGGATTTGTCCCGCGATGAAATTCATGCGGTCATTGGCCCCAATGGTGCGGGCAAATCCACCCTCACCCATCTCTTGTCGGGCGACCTGCCCTCCACTTCCGGCCAGATCCAACTCGGCGCACAGGATGTGACGGGCTGGTCCGCCGACCGCATTTCGCACCACGGCCTGGGCCGCAGCTTTCAGAAAACCAATATTTTCAGCCCGCTCTCGGTCTGGGAAAACATTCGTCTGGCCGCGCAGTCGCGCAGCACCCCAGCGCCGGGCAACCCGCTGGGCTGGTGGCTGCGGGCCGATGCGCATGCGGGCGTCAACCAACGGGCAGAACGTGCGCTCAACCTGGCGCGACTGAGCGCACGCCGGAACACCGTGGCCGGACTGATGAGCCATGGTGAGCAACGCCAACTTGAAATTGCCATGTGCCTGGCCACCGAACCCGAAGTGCTGCTGCTCGACGAGCCTTTGGCAGGCATGGGCGTGGCCGAAGCCGAGCGCATGGTCGAATTGCTGCTGGCCTTGAAACAAGACCATGCCATGTTGTTGGTGGAGCATGACATGGACGCGGTGTTCACATTGGCCGACCGCCTGACCGTGATGGTCAATGGCCAGGTGATTGCCAGCGGAACGCCCGCCGAGATTCGCGCGGATGCCAATGTGCAAGCGGCCTACCTGGGTGAGGAGCACGCATGAGCACCCCGCATTGGATCGAAGCGCGCCAGCTGAACACCTATTACGGCGCCAGCCACATCTTGCGTGACCTGAACTTCCATTTGGGCAAAAGCGAAACCCTGGGCTTGATGGGCCGCAACGGCATGGGCAAAAGCACGCTGCTCAAAAGCTTGATGGGGCTGGTCAAACCCCGCAGTGGCGAGGTGCAGATTGCCGGGCACACCATGACGGGCCGCGCGCCCTATGAAATTGCGCAGCTTGGCATTGCCTATGTACCCGAAGGCCGTGGCATCTTTGGCAACCTCAGTGTGCGCGAGAACCTGGTGATGGCCGCGCGTGCCGGCACCCAAGGCCAGCGTGACTGGACCTATGAACGGGTGCTGGCCACCTTCCCGCGACTGGCCGAGCGCCTGGACCATGGCGGCCAGCAATTGAGCGGTGGCGAGCAGCAAATGCTGACCATTGGCCGGGCCTTGATGACCAACCCCGATGTGCTGATCCTGGACGAAGCCACCGAAGGCCTGGCGCCGCTGATCGCGCGCGAAATCTGGCGCATCTGCGAAGTCATTCGCGACAGCGGCATCAGCAGCATCATCGTCGACAAGAACTGGAAGCATGTGACCCAAATCACGGACCGCAACGTCATTCTTGTCAAAGGCGAAGTGGTGTTCGATGGTCCGACCGCCGATTTGCTGGCCCAGCCAGAACTGCTGGAAAAACACCTCGGCGTTTGAGTCTCAGGGTCTTGTTGAAGCCCCCCCGCTTTGGGCGCCAGGGCGCGTATGATTTGACAAATTCTTCACTGGAGATTCATCATGCGCCCCCACAAGCTTGCTTTGATCTTGGCCGCTGGCTCTGCCTGGCTGGCCTCCGCTGTTTTCACGCCCGCTCTGGCAGGCAAAACCCTGGACGCCATCAAGCAGCGCGACCAGGTGGTCTGTGGCGTCAACACCGGCCTGGCCGGCTTTGGTGCGGCCGACAGCCAGGGCAAGTGGACCGGCCTGGACGTGGACATGTGCCGTGCCATGGCCGCTGCGGTGCTGGGCAGCGCAGACAAGGTGCGCTATGTGCCCCTGTCGGCCCCGCAACGCTTCACGGCTTTGCAATCGGGCGAAGTCGATGTGCTCTCACGCAACACCCCCTTCACGCTCACCCGTGACGCCTCGCTGGGTTTGCACCAGACCGCGGTCACCTTCTACGATGGCCAGGGCTTCATGGTGCCGGCCAAGGCCAACATCAAAAGCGCCAAACAATTGAAAGGCGCCACGGTCTGCGTGCAATCGGGCACGACCACTGAAAAAAACCTCACGGATTTTTCCCGGGCCAACAAACTGGACATCAAGCCCGTGGTGTTTGAAAAGCTCGACGCCACCAATGCCGCTTATTTCTCAGGCCGCTGCAAGGCCTACACCACCGACGCTTCGGGCTTGGCCTCGATCCGCTCACGTGAAGCCAAAAATCCCAAAGACCATGTGATCTTGCCGGAACTGATTTCCAAAGAGCCGCTGGGACCCATGGTGCGCCGTGGCGACGACGAGTGGCTGGCCATTGTGAAGTGGGTGGTCTACGGCCTGATCGAGGCCGAGGAAGTGGGCATCACCTCTGACAATGTGGAAAAGCTCAAAGCCGACAGCGCAGACCCCGTGGTGCAACGCCTGCTGGGCAAAACCGAAGACACCGGCAAGCTGCTGGGGCTGGACCGTGAGTGGCTGGCCCGCGCCGTGACCCAGGTCGGCAACTATGGCGAAATTTTCGAGCGCAATGTGGGCGACAAAACGCCGCTGGGCTTGAAGCGCGGCGTCAACGCTTTGTGGACACAAGGCGGCCTGCAATACGCCATTCCCATTCGCTGAGAAAGCTGGCATGCGCTGGTGGCAAAGTCGCCGTGCCCGAGGCTGGGCCTACCAGATCGCGTTGGTGCTGGCCCTGTTGGCGCTGGGCAGCTGGTTGCTGGGCAACACGCTGGCCAACATGAAAGCGCGCGGCATTCAAAGCGGCTTTGATTTTTTGGGTGACACCGCCGGCTTTGACATCGGCGAATCCTTGCTGAGCTTTGACTCGAGCCAGCCCTACTGGCGCGCCTTCGCCGTGGGCTTGCTGAACACGCTGCGGGTATCCTTGATCGGCATGCTGGCTTGCACGTTGTTGGGCGTCCTGGTGGGGCTGGGCCGGGTCTCGGCCAATGCCTTGGCGCGGGGCTTGTGCTATGGCTACACCGAGGTGCTGCGCAATGTGCCCATCCTGTTGCAATTGCTGATGTGGTACGTGCTGCTGGTGGAGTGGATGCCCGATTCGGAAACGCCCTACCATTTGCTTGACACCTTTTTCCTGAGCAAAAACGGTTTGTCCATGCCCTGGCTGCTGTCGAGCGATGCGGGTTGGCATTGGGAGGTGCCAGTCTGGGCCGATGCCCAGGTCACGGGCGGCGCAGCACTGACGCCAGAGTTTCTGGCCATCACCCTGGGGCTGAGCCTGTACACCTCCGCCTTCGTGGCCGAAGTGGTGCGCTCGGGCATCCAGTCGGTGCCGCGGGGGCAAATCGAAGCCGCCCAAAGCATTGGCCTCAGCCCTTGGCTGACGGTGCGCTGGGTGGTCCTGCCCCAAGCCATGCGCGTCATCGTGCCGCCCCTGACCAATCAGTTCCTGAACCTCACCAAAAATTCGTCGCTGGCGGTGGCGGTGGGCTATCCGGATGTGGTGAACATTTCCAACACCGCCTTGAACCAGACCGGACGCGCCGTTGAATGCATCGCCATTTTGATGGGCATTTATTTGTTGCTGTCGCTGTTGACCTCGGCAGCGATGAACGCCTACAACCGCCGCGTGGCCATTCGTGAGCGCTGACATGGCCTTCATCGAAGCGCGTCCCGCGCCCACCGTTCACATCAGCCTCCTGACCTGGTTGCGGCAAAACCTTTTCAACTCCAGATTGAACACACTGGTCAGCCTCGCACTGCTGGCGCTGCTGGCCGCCGCCGTGCCGGGCCTGCTGTCCTGGGGACTGTGGCATGCCGTGTTCCAGGCCGATGCCGAGGCCTGCCAAGCGGCCCGTGAGATGGGTGCTTGCTGGGGCGTCATCACGGAAAAGCACCGCTTGATCTTGTTCGGTCGCTACCCCTATGCAGAGCAATGGCGTCCCCTGCTGGCGACCCTGTTGTTGATGGGCTTGCTGGTCATCAGCTGCATGCGTTTTTTCTGGCGCCGCAGTTTGATCGTGGCATGGGCCCTGGGCTTGCTGATCTTCATGGGGTTGATGGGAGGCCGCCTGGGCCCCCTGCCCTTGGGCTTGACGCCCGTGCCCACCGACCAGTGGGGCGGGTTGCCGCTGACGCTGATGCTGGCTACGCTGTCCATCGCCATGGCCTTTCCGCTGGGCATCCTGGTGGCCTTGGGAAGACGCAGTGAATTGCCAGCGATTCGCAGCGTGTGCATCCTCTACATTGAACTGGTGCGCGGTGTGCCGCTGATTGCGGTATTGTTCATGGCCAGCTTCATGATCCCCTTGCTGCTGCCCACGGGCACGCAGCCCGATGTGTTGTTGCGCGTGCTGATGGGCATCACCTTGTTTGCGGGGGCCTATACCGCCGAAATCATTCGCGGCGGCTTGCAGGCGATACCCCGCGGCCAGCATGAAGCGGCGGCCTCACTGGGCCTGGGCTACTGGAAAACACAGCGTCTGGTCATCTTGCCGCAGGCCTTGGCCCATGTGGTGCCTGGCATCATGAACAACTTCATCGCCATCTTCAAAGACACCTCCTTGGTGACCATCGTCAGCCTGTACGAGTTGTCCGGCGCATTGGGCTTGGCCATCGGCGGCGACGCCGACTGGCGCCCCTTTAAACTGGAAGGCTACCTGTTCATCACCGCCATCTATTTTGTGTTTTGCTTTGCCATGTCACGCTACAGTCTGTGGGTAGAGCGCCAAGTGAGCCACCGATGACCCCACCCATGATTCAGTTTGAAAAAGTCAACAAATGGTTCGGCGCCTTCCATGTGCTGCGCGACATTGACCTGAGCATTGAACGTGGCGAACGCGTGGTGGTGTGCGGCCCTTCGGGCTCTGGCAAATCCACCCTGATTCGCTGTATCAACCGGTTGGAAGCCCACCAGCAAGGTCACATCAGCGTTCATGGGCTGGAAGTGGGCGACGATGTTGCAGCCATCGAGCAAGTGCGGCGGCAAGTCGGCATGGTGTTCCAGCAGTTCAACCTCTTTCCGCACCTGACCGTGCTTGAAAACCTGACCCTGTCGCCGATCTGGGTGGGCAAGGTGGCGCCCGCCGAAGCGCAGGCGCGTGCCATGCAACAACTGGAGCGGGTGCGCATTGCGGAGCAAGCCCACAAATACCCCTTGCAACTGTCGGGCGGCCAACAGCAACGCGTGGCGATTGCGCGCGCGCTGTGCCTTCAGCCGCAAATCATGCTGTTTGACGAGCCCACTTCGGCGCTGGACCCTGAGATGATCCAGGAAGTGCTGGATGTCATGACCGATCTGGCCCAGCAAGGCATCACCATGGTCTGCGTGACGCATGAAATGGGCTTTGCGCGCGAGGTGGCCGATCGGGTGATCTTCATGGACCAGGGACAAATTTTGGAACAGGCGGCGCCAGACACTTTTTTCCACCATCCTCAACATCCAAGAACACGGGATTTTTTGGCCAAAATCATTGGCCACTGACTTGAACAGGAGCATTCATTGAAAACGCAAGTTGCCATCATTGGCGCCGGCCCCTCCGGGCTCTTGCTGGGCGCACTGCTGCACCGCGCCGGCATTGACAACATCATTCTGGAGCGCCAAAGCGGCGAGTATGTGTTGGGTCGCATTCGCGCCGGCATCCTGGAGCAAGTCACTGTGGACTTGCTGCACGAAGCAGGCGTGGGCGCGGGCGTCAGCAAAGAAGGCACCGTGCACCACGCCATCGAACTGGTGTTCAAAAACCAGCGGCACCCGATTGACGTGACCCAGCTCACCGGTGGCAAGGTGGTCACCGCCTATGGCCAAACCGAGGTCACCCGCGACCTGATGAACCACCGTGCGGCCCTGGGCTTGCCCACGGTGTACGAAGCCAAAGACGTGGCCTTGCATGACTTTGACAGCGCCTCGCCCCACATCACCTATGAAAAAGACGGACAAAGCCACCGCGTGGACTGCCGCTTCATTGCCGGCTGCGATGGCTTTCATGGCGTGAGCCGCGCCAGCGTGCCCAAGGGCGCCATCACCGAGTATGAAAAGGTCTATCCCTTTGGGTGGCTGGGCGTGCTGGCCGATGTGCCGCCGGTGTCGCCCCATGCCATCGTCTACGCCAACAGCGAGCGCGGCTTTGCGCTGTGCTCCATGCGCAGCATGACGCGCAGCCGCTACTATGTGCAATGCCCGCTCTCGGACACGGTGGACGCCTGGTCCGACCAACGCTTCTGGGATGAGTTGCGCTTGCGCCTGGACCCCGATTTGGCCGGCCGCATCGTCACCGGCCCCTCGATCGAGAAAAGCATCGCGCCGCTGCGCAGTTTTGTGGCCGAACCCATGCGCTTTGGCAGCCTGTTCCTGGCAGGTGACGCTTCGCACATCGTGCCGCCCACCGGCGCCAAAGGCCTGAACCTCGCCGCCACCGACGTGAAGTACCTGAGCCAGGCCTTCATAGAGTACTTCAATGACAAAACCAATGCCGGCATTGACACTTACTCGGAGCGCTGCCTGCGCCGCATTTGGCGCGCAGAGCGTTTCTCCTGGTGGCTGACCAGCTTGATGCACAGCTTCCCCGACACCCAAGGTTTCGGCCAGAAAGTTCAGGAGGCCGAGTTGGACTACCTGGTGCACAGCGAGGCCCTGTCGCGCTCGCTGGCTGAAAACTATGTGGGCCTGCCGCTGAACTTTGCCGAATGATCCCTGCTGGAGAATCTTCCCCATGAATGCTTCCACCGACACTTTCCTGAATGTGATCCCCAACGCCCTCAAAGGCGTGCGCGTGCTGACCCTGGCGCTGAATTTGCCGGGCCCGGCCGCCGTCATGCGCCTGAAAGCCATGGGCGCGCAGTGCACCAAGCTTGAACCGCTGGCGCCTGCGGGCAGCCCGACGGGGCTGCCGACCGACCCAATGGGCCAATACAAACCTGCGGCCTACGCCACCTTGCACAAGGGCGTGAAAGTCGTTCAAGCGGATTTGAAATCGGCCGCCGGTCAAAAGAAGCTGCACCAAATTTTGGCGCGCACCGATGTGCTGGTCACATCGTTTCGGCCCTCGGCGCTGCGCAAGCTTGGCGTGGATGGCGCGAGCCTGTTGAAACAATACCCCGGCTTGGTGATGGTGGCCATCGTCGGGGCACCAGGGGCTCGTGCCGAAGAGCCCGGCCATGACCTGACCTACATGGCCGACCAAGGCCTGGTCTCGGGTCTGGCCTTGCCACCCAGCCTGTTTGCCGACATGGGCGGCTCTCTACTGACCAGTGAGGCCGTGCTGCAAGCCCTGCTGCTGCGCCAGCGACCCGGTCGCGCCTGCGGCAAGGGCCACTACATGGAAATTGCCTTGAGCGATGCGGCGGGCTACCTGGGCTTGCCACACCAGTGGGGCCTGACCACAGCCGATGGCTCGGTCGGTGGCGCTCATGCGGGCTACCAGGTGTACCGTTGCAAAGACGGCCGTGTGGCGGTGGCAGCCCTGGAGCCGCATTTCGCAGCCCGTTTGTGCGAGGCCGCGGGCATCAAGGGCGAGGCCACGCGCAAGCTCATGCACGCGCCCAAAACCCATGAAGCCATGGCCAGTTTCTTTGCCCAGCACACCCGGCGCCAGCTGGACAAGCTGGCGGCAGACAAAGACCTGCCCTTCCACACCCTGAAGTGAGCGCGCCATGATCGACCACCTGGACCACCTGGTTCTGACAACTTGCGACGAAGCCGCCTGTGTGGATTTCTACACCCGCGTGATGGGCATGCAACTGGAAAGTTTCATCGGCGGCACGCCCCCCGTCGAGCGCAAGGCGTTTCGCTACGGCAATCAGAAAATCAACCTGCATGTGCGCGGCAAAGAGCACGATCCCAAAGCCCATTTGCCGGTGCCCGGTGCGCTGGACCTGTGCTTCATCGCCTCGGTGCCGCTGACACAGGTGATTGACAATTTGCAGCGCGCCCAGTGGCCGATTCTGGAGGGCCCCGTCATGCGCACAGGCGCCACCCAGAAAATTCGCTCGGTCTATGTGCGCGACCCGGACCTGAACCTGATCGAAATTTCCGAGCTGGCCTGAAGGACTGTCAGCCGCGCGGCTTGCTGCCCTTCACGCGCGGGGGCAAGCCGGTGTGTTGTGTCAGGACACGCCCTGGCCCAGGTTGCTTGGCCGAAGACTTCACAGGCGTGCTGTTTTTACGGCGCGCGCTGGTGTAGGCCCCATCGGTCAGGGGCTGGTAGGTCGGGATCAGGTGCTGCTTGCCATTGCCGATCAAATCGGCGCGGCCCATGGCCTTCAAGGCTTCGCGCAACACCGGCCAATTGTTCGGGTCGTGGTAGCGCAGGAAGGCCTTGTGCAAACGGCGGCGACGCTCACCGCGCACGATGTCCACCGTCTCACTGTCACGGCTGATCTTGCGCAGCGGGTTCTTGCTGCTGTGGTACATCGCGGTGGCCGTGGCCATGGGGCTGGGGTAAAAGGTTTGCACCTGGTCCGCCCGAAAGCCATTGCGCTTGAGCCACAGCGCCAGGTTCATCATGTCTTCGTCGCGCGTGCCCGGGTGGGCGGCAATGAAGTAAGGCACCAGGAACTGTTTTTTGCCCGCCTCGGCGCTGAAGCGATCGAACATCTGCTTGAAGCGGTCGTAGGTGCCCATGCCGGGCTTCATCATCTTGGACAAGGGCCCGGTTTCCGTGTGCTCGGGCGCGATTTTCAGGTAACCGCCCACATGGTGGGTGACCAGCTCTTTGACGTATTCGGGTGACTTGACGGCCAGGTCATAGCGCAGGCCAGAGCCGATCAAAATCTTCTTCACGCCGCGCAAGGCCCGCGCCTTGCGGTACAGCCCAATCAGCGCGCTGTGGTCGGTGTTGAGGTTGCTGCAAATGCCGGGATAGACACAACTGGGCTTGCGGCAGGCCGCCTCGATCTCGGGGCTCTTGCAGCCAATGCGGTACATGTTGGCGGTGGGGCCGCCCAGGTCTGAAATCACGCCGGTGAAGCCCGTGACCTTGTCGCGAATGTCTTCAATCTCGCGCAGGATGGAGCCTTCGCTGCGGCTTTGGATGATGCGCCCTTCGTGCTCGGTGATAGAGCAAAAGGTGCAGCCGCCGAAGCAGCCGCGCATGATGTTCACCGAGAAGCGAATCATTTCCCAAGCGGGAATCTTGGTTTCGCCGTCATGGCCGCCGTTGGCATCGGCATAGGCAGGGTGCGGGCTGCGCGCGTAGGGCAAATCGAACACCGCGTCCATTTCGGCCGTGGTCAGGGGAATCGGCGGCGGGGTGATCCACACATCGCGCGCCGTCGTGCCCTCGCCATGCGCTTGCACCAGCGCACGCGCATTGCCAGGGTTGGTTTCCAGATGCAACACCCGGTTGGCATGGGCATACAGCACCGGGTCCGACTTGACCTGCTCGTAGCTGGGCAAGCGAATCACCGAGCGATCGCGTGGGGGCACTTTGAAGTTGCCCTTGCCACGCCAGGCTGGGTTGGGCACAAAGTTCAGCGGCTGCGCGGCGCCGGCGGCCTGGTCGCGTGCCGCCACTTGCTGCGCCTCGTCTTCGCGGGCACAGCTTTGGCCCTGGGCTTTGGCTTGCTCGGAGACCATCAGGTAAGGATTGACGTGGGCTTCCACGCGGCCCGGTTCATCCACCGAAGTCGAGTCGATTTCAAACCAGTCTTCGGGCGTGTCTCTGCGCACAAAGGCCGTGCCGCGCACATCGGTGATCTGCTGCACCGGCTCTTTGGCGGCAATGCGTTGGGCAATCTCGACAATGGCGCGCTCGGCGTTGCCATAGAGCAGCAAGTCGCATTTGCTGT
>JACCDS010356928.1_pt1 | contig 14618 bp, 13 predicted proteins | sample 7446441 | NCBI WGS metagenome assembly JACCDS01 (sample SAMN15323445, study PRJNA562643) | freshwater metagenome | isolation source: river surface water | place: USA:Blue River Watershed | collected 2017-08-17 | reverse complement strand
TGCAGGTCGCGCAGGTAGGTGCGCAGCTTGTCGTTGTGGGCGATCAGGTTGCTGGTGACGAAGAATTTTTTGCCGCGCTGGTGCGCCTCGGCAATGCCTGTGGCCAGTTGTTCGAATTTGAATTCGTTGTTGCGGGCGCGCCGGCTGTAGCGGGGCTGGCCAGCATAAACCGCGTCGGCGCCAAAGTCGTAGGCGGCGCGCATGCGTTGCAAGGTGCCTGCGGGCAGCAGCAATTCGGGGGCTTTGATCGAAGTCATGACCTGTATTGTCCGGGTTTTGGCGTCTGTATGTACCGGGCACAATCCGGGCATGGACATTCCAGCATCCGAGATTCTTGTGGCCGGTGGCGGCATTGGCGGCTTGGCGGCGGCGCTTGCCCTGTCACGCGAGGGCGCAGAGGTGCAGCTGATCGAGCAGGCCAGTGCCTTTTCAGAGGTGGGAGCCGGGATCCAGATTGGTCCGAACGTGACCCGAATCCTGCGCGACTGGGGCCTGGAGTCCGGTTTGCGGCGTGTGGCCAGCTTTCCCCATGAGTTGCTGGCGCGTGATGCGCGTTCTGGTCGACCGTTGGGTCGTCTGCCCTTGGGCGAGCGCGCTGAAAACCTTTATGGAGCACCTTACGCCTGCATCCATCGGGCTGACCTGCATCAACTGCTGTTGCAGGCGGTGCAGGCCAGAGGGGTGCCTCTGCTGCTGAATCAACGCTTGATCGATGTGCGGCTGCAGGGCGGTCAGGTCACGGCTCGCTCCGAGCAAGGACTGCAATGGCAACCGGCCTTGCTGGTCGGTGCGGATGGCTTGTGGAGTCGCAGCCGCCAGGCCTTGCACCTGACAGAGCCTGCGCGCTTTTCGGGCCATCTGGCTTATCGAGGGCTGATCCCGCTGTCAGAGCCTGCCACAGAGCCCCAGGTAACGGTCTGGATGGGCCCCCGCCTGCATGTGGTGCATTACCCCGTGCAAGCGGGCCGCGCGCTCAATGTGGTGGCGATCGTGCACGGTGAGACACCATCCGATCCGCAGGCATGGGACCATGCAGCCCATGCAGCGCATCTGTTTCAGGCACTCGGACCGATCAGTCGGCCGCTGCAGCAGACATTGGAGGCGGTGCCCGCCTGGCGACTTTGGGCGCTCAATGACCGTCCGCCGCTCACCTCGGCGGCACAAATGGGGCAGGGCAGCGTCGCCCTGCTGGGGGATGCCGCCCACCCGATGCGCCCGTACCTTGCGCAAGGTGCTGGCATGGCGATCGAGGACGCGCAGGTGCTGGCGCAGTGCTGGGTGGGCGCCGGCAGTGTGGGTGAGCGGGTGCAACGCTATGCCCAGCAGCGCTGGCCCCGCAATGCCCAGGTGCAGGCGCGCGCCATCCGCAACGGGCGCATTTTTCACGCGCATGGCCTCGTCAGCTGGGGGCGCAATGTCGCGATGGGGGTTCTGGGTGCCAGGGTGATGGACGTCCCTTGGCTGTACCGTGGCCTGGACTGAGCCTCAGTGCGCGTCGAGCTCCCGGTGGCGCTTGAGCGTGAGCCATTGGTTTTTGAAAGCTTCCGTCAGCATCTCAACCAGGTAGACCGAGCGGTGTTGTCCGCCAGTGCACCCAATGGCCACTGTCACGTAGCTGCGGTGGTCTTTCTGGATGGCCGGGATCCACTGGTGCAGAAAGTCCTCAATCTGCTTTTGCATGCGCATGACTTCGGCTGACTGGCGCAGGTAGTCCTGCACCGGCGCATCGCGTCCGGTGAGCGGGCGCAGGTGTGACTCGTAGTGCGGGTTGGGCAGCATGCGCACGTCGAACACGAAGTCCGCATCGGTCGGGATGCCGCGCTTGAAGGCAAAGGACTCGAACACCAGCGTGAGTTGGGCGGTGGGGGCGCTCACCAGCGTCTTCACATAGGTTTGCAGCTGGGCCGAGCGCAACAGGCTGGTGTCGATCACGTGGGCCCGCTCGCGCAGGTTGGACAGCAGTTCGCGCTCGAACTGGATGGTTTCGATCAGCGCCTTGTCGCTCTGGGGCTTGGACTCACCCGACAGCGGGTGCTTACGGCGTGTTTCGGAGTAACGGCGCAGCAGGGTGTCGGAAGATGCGTCCAGGAAAACCGACTTCACGGTCATGCCCCGTTCGCGCAGCAGGTTCAGCTGCTCGGGCATGAGGTGCAGCGATGCGGCGCTGCGCACATCGATGGCGATCGCCAGGCGGCTTTCGCTGTGCTGTTCTTCGAGTTCGACAAACGGGATCAGCAGCTCCGGGGGCAGGTTGTCGACGCAGTAGTAGCCGGAATCTTCGAGGGCACGCAGGGCCACCGATTTGCCGGAGCCGGACATGCCGGTGATGAGAATGATGTCCATGGCCTCAGGCGGGTGTGGCGCCCAGCATTTCGCGGGCGTGGGCCAGGGTGGTGGCCGAGAGTTTTTCGCCGCCCAGCATGCGGGCGATTTCCTGCACACGTTCTTCGCCACCGGTGGGGGTGACGCGGCTGCCGATCTGTCCGCCGGTCACCTGTTTGCTCACCACCAGATGCTGGTCGGCGCAGGCGGCGACTTGCGGCAGGTGCGTGACGGCCAGCACCTGGCGGTGGCGCCCGAGTTGCTTCATCAGACGGCCCACGGTTTCGGCCACGGCGCCACCGACGCCCGAATCCACCTCGTCAAAGATCAGCGTTCCGGCTTCGCCGAGTTCGCTGGTGGTCACGGCAATCGCCAGCGCGATGCGCGAAAGCTCGCCGCCTGAGGCCACCTTGCCGACGGGCCGCGGCGTGCTGCCCGCATGGCCAGCCACCAGAAACTGCACGTCTTCCAGTCCGTGCTGTGCGGGCTGCTCCAGCGCCTGCAACTGCACTTCAAACCGGCCGCCTTGCATGCCCAGCTGCTGCATCGCGGCCGTGACCGCCTGGGCCAGCGCGGGTGCTGCCTTTTGCCGTTGGCGCGAGAGGGCGCGGGCGGCTTTCTGAAAGGCCTCGGCGGCCTTTTGCTCAGCGGCTTCCAGGTTCTGCAGGTCACCGGCTGCATCCAGTCGGGCCAGATCCTGTTTCCACTGGTCCCAGACGGCGGGCAATTCTTCGGGCGGGCGCTTGTAGCGGCGGGCCAGCGAGAGCCACAGGCCCAGACGTTCGTCAAGTTGGGCCAGGCGCTCCGGGTCGAGGTCGGCACGGCGCAGGTAGGCGTGCAGGCTGTGCGCTGCGTCTTCGGCCTGGGCCTGCGCCGAGGCCAGCACATCGGCCAGGCTCTGGAATTCGGGCTCGACCCGGGCCAGATCGGCGAGGCTCTGGCTGGCGCGGGCCAGCAGGGTCAGCGCACCGGCTTCTTCATCGCCTTCGAGCAGGACGTTGGCCTGCTGTGCGGCGTCGATCAGGGCTTGCGCATTCGACAGGCGGCCATGCTGGGTGTTGAGTTCGTCCCATTCGCCATCGAACGGAGCCAGCTTGTCGAGCTCACCAATTTGCCAAGCCAGGCGCTCGCGTTCGGTGGCCAGGGTGTCCTGCGCGCGGCGGGCGTCGTCCAGTGCCTGCCGGGCTTCGCGCCAGGCTTGCCAGGCACTGCGCACGGGCTGGGTGTCGGCACGGGCATAGCCGTCGAGCAGCTGGCGCACCGCGTCAGGGCGGGTCAGGCTTTGCCAGGCATGCTGGCCATGGATGTCCAGCAGCCGGTCGCCCAGCTCGCGCAGCTGGGTGGCGGTGGCCGGGCTGCCGTTGATGAAGGCCCGGCTCTTGCCCGCTGTGTCGATGGTGCGGCGCAGCAGCAGATTGCCGTCGCTGTCAAACCCGGCGTCCTGCAGCCACGATTGGGTGGCCTCTGTCGCATCGAATTCGGCGCAGATCTCACAGCGGCTCGCGCCTTCGCGCACCACACCCGCATCGGCGCGTGCGCCCAGGGCCAGCTGCAGGGCGTCGATCAGGATGGATTTGCCGGCGCCGGTTTCGCCAGTCAGTACGGTGAAGCCCCCGCTCAGATCGAGCTCCAGGGCGTGGACGATCACAAAATCCCGCAGGGTGATGTGCGTCAGCGCCATGTTCAGGCCCCCTCGTTCCAGTGCATCTTCTTGCGCAGGGTGTCGAAATAGTTCCAGCCTTCGGGGTGCAGAAAGCGCACCTGGTGCTGGGAGCGCCGCACGGTGATGCGGTCGCCGATCATCAGCGAAGCGAGCGACTGCATGTCAAAGTTGGCACTGGCGTAGCGGCCCGAGACGATTTCGATGCCGACCTCACAGGTGTCGGGCAGCACGATGGGCCGGTTGGAAAGGGTGTGGGGTGCAATCGGCGCCATGATCCAGCCGCCAATGCCGGGGTGCATCAGTGAGCCACCCACGGACAGGGAATAGGCGGTCGAGCCGGTGGGTGTGGCAATGATCAGGCCGTCGGCCCGCTGGTTGGCCACAAAGTGACCATCTACCTCGACGCGCAGCTCCATCATGCCGGAGGTGCCGCCGCGGTAGACCACCACGTCGTTCATGGCCAGCGCATCAAACACGCAGTGGCCGTCGCGCTGCACGCGGGCGTGCATGAGGCTGCGCAGCTCGGTCTGGTATTTGCCCTGCAGCATGGGCTGCAGCACGCTTTGGTAGTCCTTGAGCGGAATGTCGGTGATGAAACCCAGCCGACCCTGGTTGATGCCGATTAGCGGCAGGCCGTGACAGGCCATCTGGCGGCCTACACCCAGCATGGTGCCGTCGCCGCCAATCGCGATACCCAGATCGCATGCCTTGCCGATCTGGTCCAGGTCCATGGCAGCGTAGCCGCTGAGCCCCGTCAGTTGGGCGGTGTTCTGGTCCAGCACCACTTCGCAACCCTGGCGCGCCAGAAAGTGCGCCACGTCCTCGAGCACCTTGCGCGAACTCTCCAGCGCCGCGCCAGACACCGAGGCATGGGTCCTGCCGAAAAGTGCCACATGTCGGAATTGCGATTTCATGGGCAAATTACATCATTAAAATGGCCCGATGCTCGACGATCGCGCCAAGTTGTTGCTCAAATCCCTGGTGGAGCGCTACATCTCCGACGGCCAGCCCGTGGGCTCGCGTACGCTGTCCAAGGCCTCGGGGCTGGAGTTGTCTCCAGCCACCATCCGCAATGTCATGTCCGATCTGGAAGAGCTGGGCCTGATCGCCAGTCCCCACACCTCGGCCGGGCGCATCCCGACTGCGCGCGGCTACCGTCTGTTTGTGGACACCATGCTCACCGCGCAACGCGAGGAGTTGCATGCCCCCCGCCTGCAACCCGACCAGCCCCAGAAAGTGATCGCCAACGCGGCCAACCTGCTGTCGAACCTGTCGCAGTTTGTGGGCGTGGTCATGGCACCCAAGCGTTCGTCGGTGTTTCGCCACATCGAATTTCTGCGCCTGTCGGAGCGGCGTTTTCTGGTCATCATCGTCTCGCCTGAGGGAGACGTGCAAAACCGCGTGCTGTTCACCGAGGTCGACTATTCCCAAAGCCAGTTGATTGAGGCGGCCAATTACCTCAACGCCAATTTTGCGGGCATGGCCATCGAGCAGGTTCGTACCCGCGTCCAGCAGGAGCTGGTCAAGTTGCAAGGCGAAATTGCGGCGCTCATGCAGGCCGCCGTGCAGGTCAGTTCCGAGGCCTTGACCCAGGAAGAGGGCAATGTCGTGATTTCAGGCGAACGCAATCTGCTGTCTGTGTCCGATTTTTCGCATGACATGACGCACCTGCGGCGCGCGTTTGAACTGTTCGAGCAGAAAAGCCAGCTCATGCGATTGCTCGATGTCTCCAGCCAGGCCGAGGGTGTTCGTATCTACATTGGTGGCGAAAGCCAGATCGTGCCGATGGAAGAACTGTCTGTGGTCAGCGCGCCTTATGAGGTCGATGGCCAGGTGGTGGGCACGCTGGGGGTCATTGGCCCCACGCGCATGCATTACGACCGCATGATCCAGATCGTGGACATCACCGCACGACTGGTGGGCAATGCCCTGAGTCAGGGCAAATAAGGCCACTACAATCCTTGCTTTGCCGCAAGCGGTGGGGGGCGTTAGCTCAGTTGGTTAGAGCAGGGGACTCATAATCCCTTGGTCGGGGGTTCAAGTCCCTCACGCCCTACCAAAAACCGTGTTATACTAGCGGTCTTGCGCGGCTGTAGCTCAGTTGGATAGAGTACTTGGCTACGAACCAAGGGGTCGTGGGTTCGAATCCTGCCAGCCGCGCCATTTTATGCAAGTAGACCAAGGGTCTGGAGAAAAATCTCCAGACCCTTTGTTTTTGGGTTGATGCCAATCGCCTCGCAGCTGATGCAAGCTGTGGCTTGTACCTGCTGAAGTTCGGGCCAGTTTTCGGGAAACTACCAATCCCAATAAAACCGTCGAAGATCAAGATGGTTCTCCAATCAACTCCCAGGAGACCTTCATGGCCCGTTGTGTCGCTCAATATGTTTTCAAAGCCAATCCAGGCGCGGACATGGCCAAGTTCAGGGCCAATGTCAAAACTGTTCTTGTTCTGTGGAAAAAATACGGTGCAGAAACCTCCTTCTGGTCTGTCACGGGCGGAGAGGTGGGGAATTTTGTGGTGTCTTGTGTGTTTCCAAGCGCCAAGGCTTACGGCGAGTGCATTGACAACTTGGCGGCAGATCCCGAGTTCCAGGCATGGACCGCCAGCAATGTGTCCTCAGGCCTGAGCAGCTGGGTGCGAAGCAATATTGCCAGGGAAGTTTTGCTGGACTGATGAAAGAGGCCGCTGCCCAGGCTTTGCTACAATCACTGGTTCTACCTCGGGGTGTAGCTTAGCCTGGTAGAGCGCTACGTTCGGGACGTAGAGGCCGGAGGTTCGAATCCTCTCACCCCGACCAACATGAGCCCACTGACCTTGAGAGATCAGTGGGCTTTTCTGTTTCTGAGTCCGCCCGCTCAGTGCCCAGTGGCTGGATGAGTGGTGGATCTTGTACCGTTTATGAGCCGGGGGGTTAGCTGGGCCGGGGTAATCGGCCAGGTTAGCTACGCCTGAGCTTGTTGCCCTGTACAACCAAACCCTTGTTGTTGGATCAACGTGGATTTGAATACGCTGATGCTTTGACCAAAAAGGGTATCGCTGCGCTGGTCATCAACCACTGGACACCCAGAGGGGTCAATATGCGCAGCATGCCGTACTCCCAAGCCACAGCCAAAGGTGGAACTACATCATCTATTGCCACAGATGTGATCTGGGCAGGTGAGTATGTAAGAACCAACTGCCCCCAGGTCAAAAAAATGGGATTGATTGGGGAAAGCATGGGCGCAATGGCGGCCGTTCAGCTGAGTAAACAGCGAATGACAGACCTCTTTGTCGCCAGGTTTGCGCCCAAGTCATTCATCTTTCCCCTCTCGGCCATGGTGGGGCTCTATCCCGCGTGTGCGGAACGGGTCAAGGCAGAACGATTTGTCAGTGTTCCATTCCTGATTCTTTCAGGTGAGCTGGACGATCGCACCTTGGTCAAGGATTGTGTGGATTACGAAGGTTGGGTCAATTCCAGCGGAGGCAAGCTGAAGACTGAAATCGTTCCCGGGGCCTACCATGACTTCGATGCTCCACACGCACTGGAATTCAGACCCCGTGGCCAGAACGTTTCCAAGTGTCTGAACATCGTCGATGAAAAAACCATCACCATCGTAGCTACAGGCAAAGTGTTGCCCAATACTTTGGAGGGGCAGATCCAGTTGCCTCGGGAATGCTCATCATGGGGGCTGCGGAGCGGACACGGTGCGAACAAATTCGTGGCCGTGCCGCAGTGGCTCAGTTTTCTGAAAAAGAATCTCGATTGATTCTTGGGCATTTACTTGATCGTCTCAAGTACGCGCTGAAAAACTTTGTCAGCGACCTCAGCCTGATCCCCTGTCGTCCACTAAAACTTGATCCGCATGCTGACGGCTATCAGCTGTTGGTGGTTTCGGGCTGTCGGCTGGCCATCAGTGCTGCAAAAAAGCCCTTGAGCCAATGCATATTGACAGGCTTGGCCATGAAGATCGAGCCTTCTGGCAGTCCACCCCGTGCATCGATCTCTGACTGAGGCAGCGCCGAAATTACCAGGCTGGTCATCCTGCTGAACATGGGGTTGCCGCGCAGCGTGCGAAGCAGCTGGAATCCATCGACCCCGGGCATGTTCAGATCCGAAATCAGCACATCAGGTCGAATGCTGGCAATGTCGATCAGAGCCTCCAAGCCTGATGACATGGCCGTGCAGTCGACGGGCATTTCACAGCGGTTGCAGAAGTCCCGAATCATCTCTCGGGTGACCGGATCGTCCTCCACGAGCAAGACCCGAATGCGGTGATCGCGCGTTTCTGCGGGTGTGACCAGCATGTTGTGTCGACGCTGGTAATCGCGGATTGAGGGCATCGAGATCCGCCGGTGGCCGCCCTGGGTTTTCCAGGCCTGGAGTTCATTTTTTTCAACCAGAGACTGGATGGTCCCAACCGACAGCCCCAACAGCTTGGCGGCATAGGTGGTACCACAGTAGTCTTCGAGCGTATCGGGGTGATTGGTGTTTTGCATGGGTGATATTTTAATAACAAATACGTCAAATGAATCGATAAATCATTCTTAAATGCAATTTCTTTTTTCAATGAGAAGTGTTGCCCTGTACACGGGGCCTGTCAAGTGCAAACCTGGGCGTCTCAGCAGTGACAGCCCCCGCTGATGCAGCCTCAGTGGGACTGATTAACATGGGTAAAGAAACATTCTGGAGACACGATTCATGACCCGACATGCTGCTGTCTGGCCTGCACGGCTGCCCATGCAAATGACGCCACCGGCCACCTCACTGTGGATGAACCTGGTGATCAGTGCATGGCGTTATCCGGACAAGACAGCGCTGGTCTTCATGGGCAGGCGCTGGACCTACAAGGCCTTGCTGGCGGCCTGTGAACAGATGGCAGGGCATCTGGCTCGCCTGGGTGTGAAAAAAGGTGAACGTGTGGTGCTGGACATGCAGAACTGCCCACAGCTGATCATCACCCACTTCGCGATTTTGAGGCTGGACGCGGTGGTGGTGCCGGTCAACCCGATGAACAAGGCGCAGGAGCTGGAGCACTACATCACCGATCCGGATGTGAAGGTGGCGGTGACGACGGCGGATCTGGCGCCCGAACTGGCGCAGGCCAGCGCCCGACTGCCTGCCGACTTGCAGTTGGCGCACCTGGTGGTCACGCAATTCACGGATGTGTTCAACCCGGATCAACTGGCGGCAGAGGAAATGCCCGCTGCCTGGCGCGAATGGCTGTTGCCGCAACGCGCACTGCCCGCGTTGTCTGGTGGTCAGGTGCATGCCTGGTCCGAGCTGATGCAGCAGCCGCACGGGCAGAGCTTGCCGGAGGTGTCAGGCCAATCCGACGATCTCGCGATCCTGCCCTACACCAGCGGCACCACCGGATTGCCCAAGGGGTGCATGCACACCCACGGCACCGTGATGCACAACGCCATGGCTTCGGGCGCATGGGGCAACGGTACCCCCGAGAACGTGACCCTGTGCGTGGTGCCGATGTTTCACATCACCGGCATGGTCAGCCTCATGCACTCCACCATCTTTGCGGGCGCCACCATGGTGGTCATGCCGCGCTGGGACCGGGACGTGGCGGGCTATCTGATTTCCAGATACAGGGTGACCCACTGGACCAACATTCCCACCATGGTGATCGACCTGCTGGGCAGCCCGCACCTGGAGCGCTATGACCTGTCCAGTCTGATCTACATCGGCGGTGGTGGCGCGGCCATGCCCGAGGCTGTGGCGCAGCGCCTTTTCGAGCAATTTGGTCTGCGTTATGTGGAAGGTTATGGGCTGACCGAGACCGCTGCGCCTTCGCACACCAATCCGCCAGACCATCCCAAGCGGCAATGCCTGGGCATTCCCTTCATGAGTGTGGATTCACGCATCGTTGACCCGGAAACCCTCCAGGAACTGCCGGTGGGCGAGTCGGGCGAGATCGTGACCCATGGCCCCCAGGTGTTCAAAGGTTACTGGAAGCGGCCGGAAGCGACGGCCGCCGCATTTTTCGAGATGGATGGCAAGCGCTTTTTCCGCACCGGCGACATGGGGCGCATGGACGAAGAGGGCTATTTCTTCATGACCGACCGCCTCAAGCGCATGATCAATGCCAGCGGCTTCAAGGTCTGGCCAGCCGAAGTCGAGGCCCTGATGTTCCGCCACCCGGCCATCCAGGAAGCCTGCATCATCGCCACCCGCGATGCCTACAGGGGCGAGTCGGTCAAGGCTGTGGTGGTGCTGCGCGAGAGTCACAAAGGCCAGGTGTCCGAGCAGGACATCATTGACTGGTGCCGCGACAACATGGCGGTCTACAAAATCCCACGCAGTGTCCAGTTTGTGGACGCACTGCCCAAGAGCGGCAGTGGCAAGGTCATGTGGCGCGCCCTGCAGGAAGCTGAAATGGCGGCGCTCGAGGCCGCCAAAGCCTGAAAGCCATGGGTCTGAAACTTTCCATCCTGGACCAGTCGGTGGCGACCGCCGGACGTGGGCACGATGAAACCATCCGCCACACGCTGGCGCTGGTGCAGCAGGCCGAAGCTTGGGGCTACCACCGTTTCTGGGTGAGCGAGCACCACAGCCATCCGAGCATTGTGGGTTCCGCCCCCGAGGTGCTGATGGCCGCGATTGCGGCGCGCACGCAGCGCATCCGCATCGGCAGTGCGGGCGTGATGCTGCCGCACTACGCGCCCTACAAGGTGGCCGAACAGTTCCGGGTGCTGGATGCGCTCGCTCCCGGCCGCATTGACCTGGGGGTCGGTCGTGCGCCCGGCAGCGATGGCCGCACGGCGCAGGTGCTGAACCCGGACCGTTATGCCTCCGAGCGTTTCCCGCAGCAGGTCATGGAGTTGCAGGCCTGGGTGCAGGGGCGTGATTTGCCGCCCGGTCATCCGGGGCATGGCATCCACGCCTACCCGGCAGCGCAGACGATGCCTGCGGTCTGGATGCTGGGCAGCTCGGACTATGGCGCCCAGCTGGCTGCCCATCTGGGCTTGCCCTACGCGTTTGCCTGGTTCATCACCGACGGGCAGGGCGCAGACGACGCCATGGCCATTTACCGCGAATCCTTCAAGCCCAGCGCAACGCTGGCTCGGCCCCACGCCACCGTATGCGTCTGGGCGCTGGCGGCCGATACCGACGAGGAGGCCTGGCATCTGTTCGAAAGCCGAGCCCGCTGGCGCATGGACCGCAACGTGGGCCGTCTGGGGCCTTTGCTGCCGCCATCCGAGGCGGCTCGCGCCTATGGCCCGGCTGAGCAGCTGGCGCTGGATCGCCTCAAGGACAATGCCATCGTGGGCTCGGCCTCCACGGTGGCCAGCCGCCTGCGGCAACTGGCCAAGCGGCTGGCGGTGGACGAGGTGGTGCTCATCACCTGGACCCACGATCCGCAGGCGCAGCAGCGCTCGTATGAATTGCTCGCCCGTGAGTTCTCTCTGAGCCCGCAGGGTCAATCGGCCTGATCTACAGTCCAGGTCATTCTTTCTTCCCTCCATTTCAAGGACAACACCATGTTCCGTACCGCCATCGCTGGCAGCTTGCCCAAACCCGACTGGCTGGCCGAGACCCACAAGCTCTGGCCGCAGTGGAAAGCGCAGGGCGATGCGCTGCGCCAGGCCAAGATGGATGCCACCCTGCTGTGGGTCAAGCTGCAGGAGGACGCCGGGCTGGAAGTGATCGGCGATGGCGAGCAGGCGCGCCAGCATTTCGTGCACGGCTTTCTGGAGCAGGTCGAGGGCATCGACTTTGACAACAAGGTCAAGATGGGCATCCGCAACAACCGCTACGACGCCATGGTGCCGCAGGTGGTGGCGCCGCTGCGCCTGAAGGGCCGTGTCCATGCCTTTGAAGCGCAGCTCACGCGTGCGCACACAAACAAAAAGGTCAAGTTCACGCTGCCGGGCCCCATGACCATCGTCGACACCGTGGCCGACCGTTTTTACGGCGACAAGGTCAAGATGGCGATGGCCTTTGCCGAGCTGCTCAACCAGGAGGCGCTGGCCCTGCAGGCCGACGGTGTGGACATCGTCCAGTTCGATGAACCGGCTTTCAACGTGTACATGGAAGAAGCTGCCGACTGGGGCGTGAAAGCACTCGAACGTGCGGCCCAGGGCCTGACCTGCACCACCGCCGTGCACATCTGTTACGGCTACGGCATCGAGGCCAACAACAACTGGAAAAAGACGCTGGGCCACGAATGGCGCCAGTACGAAAAGGTGTTCCCGGCCCTGGCCCAAAGCAGCATCGACCAGGTGAGCCTGGAGTGCTTCCATTCGCATGTGCCGCCCGACCTGATGAAGCTGCTCGAAGGCAAGGACGTGATGGTCGGTGTGATCGACGTGGCCAGCGAAGAAATCGAAACGCCGGAGCAGGTGGCCGACACCATTGGCATGGCGCTGCAGTTTGTGCCCAAACAGCACCTGATCGCCTGCACCAACTGCGGTCTGGCACCGATGGACCGCGCCGTGGCCGAAGCCAAGCTCAAGGCCTTGGCCGAGGGCGCAAAGCTCGCTGCCAGGCGCTACGGCTGATCGCCAGGCGGGCGGGGCGGCTGCAGGTAGAGCCGGTCTGACCAGGTGGCCAGCCATTGCGGTCTGAAGGCGACCAGGATGGCGGTCATCAGCCCGGTCAGGAAGGCATCCCCCCAGGCCATGAGCCATTGGGCCACCAGCGTCAGCCCGGTGCTGACTTCTGCATGGGCAGCGCCCGTCAGGGTCTGCAGCGCTCGCGCGGCGAACAAGCACAAAGTCGTGCCGAGAAAACCACGGCCCAGAATGTAGATGAAGGGGTGATGCGGCAACCAGCAACGCAAGGCTGCCCCCAGGCCCAGGGCCAGCGTGGCGGGCAGCATGCCCAGCCAGAACAGATCATGCACCAGGCCATCCAGCGGCTGCGGGGCCAGTGCGTCACTGATCAGGCTCACCGCCAGCAGCGCCCAGACCGTCAATGGCCAGCCCAGGCACAGCAGCACCAGCACGGCACCACTGAGCTGCAATTGCAGCGGCATGGCGTGCAGACGTGGCAAGGCCCACAGCCAGGGCAGCAGCACCAGTGAAGCCAGCAGGGGCGTCCACAGCTCGGCGTGCGCCAGTTGCCGCCAGGGCCGCAGACAAAGTGACAGCATCAGGCAAAGCCCAATGCCCGACATGATCCAGAAGGTTTCCACAAGCCAGGCGCACGCAAGTTGCACAAAGGCGCGAGCTTAACCGCGACTTTGTCCGCCGCGTTTGATGCAACGCATGCCCCGACCGGGGCCAAGACTCGGGCGCGGCGTTATGCTTGCCACTTTGCCCAGAAGCCTGACCCGCCATGCCTGAACGCAACCTGCTGCCCCCCTTGACACCCGCAGATCAGCTGGCGTCCAGCCTGCGGCAGCAGGGCTTTGCCGTGCTGGCACCCGCCAGCGTGTGTGCGCTGGCGGGTGTGACGCTCGACCAATTGCAAGCCTTGCAGTCGAGCTGGAACGAGCTGCCTCCGGATCAATACCTCAAGGATGGCGGGCGTTACCGCCGCCGCCGTCATGCCAGTCTGGAGGTGACCGGACAGGAGGTGCGCCTGGTGCCGCACCGGGCGCACTGGCAGCCGCTGTCGTACAACGCCTTGCATGGGGGCATGCAGCGCTGGTTTGAACCCATGTCGCCCGATGTGCTGGCGCAGCCAGGCTGGCAGGCCCTGCTCCAGTGGCTGGCCGAGGTGGCCTCCGGCGTTCAGGGGCCTCAGACCTGGTACACCGAAGCCCACCAGTTCCGCATCGACACCACCGATGGGATTGGACGACCTACGCCTGAAGGTGCACACCGCGATGGCGTCAGCTGGGTGGCTGTGTTTCTGGTGGGGCGACACGGCATCAAGGGAGGCGAGACGCGGGTGTTTGACATCGACAGCCCGCGCGGTCAGCGCTTCACGCTCACCGAGCCGTGGTCCCTGCTGTTGCTCGATGACCAGCGCGTGATCCACGAGACCACGCCCATCCAGCCAATGGACGAGAAAGGCTGGCGAGATACGTTGGTGATCACCCTGCGCTCGGGCAGCTTCCTGGACGATCCGGCACTGCAGGCAAAGGCTTGAGCGCGCAGGCGCAGCGGCTCAGTTGGGCGTGTAGGCCAGGCGCACGTAGATCGGTGCAAAGGCCTCGGCCTGGGTGATCTCGATCAGGGTTTCCTTGGCCAGTTCGAGCAAGGCGATGAAGGTGACGACCAGCACAGGCACGCCCTGGGTGGGGTCAAAGAGGTGTTCGAACTCGATGAATTTGCGGCCCTGCAGTTTGCGCAGCACGATGCTCATGTGCTCGCGTACGCTCAGTTCCTCGCGGCTGATGCGGTGGTGCTGCACCAGCTGGGCACGCTTGAGGATGTCGCGCCAGGCCGATTGCAGCTCGTCCATGCTCACGTCCGGAAAGCGCGGTTGCAGGCTTTGCTCGATGTAGACCTGCGCCTTGAGGAAGTCCCGACCGTACTGAGGCAGTTCATTGAGCTGGGCGGAAGCGAGTTTCATCTGCTCGTATTCGAGCAGGCGGCGCACCAGCTCGGCCCGGGGGTCTTCGGCCTCTTCGCCGTCGGGCTCCTTCGTGGGCGGCAGCAGCATGCGCGACTTGATCTCGATGAGCATGGCTGCCATCAAGAGGTATTCGGCGGCCAGTTCCAGGTTGCGGGCCCGGATTTCGTCCACGTAGC
>JACCDS010274264.1_pt1 | contig 14619 bp, 14 predicted proteins | sample 7446441 | NCBI WGS metagenome assembly JACCDS01 (sample SAMN15323445, study PRJNA562643) | freshwater metagenome | isolation source: river surface water | place: USA:Blue River Watershed | collected 2017-08-17 | reverse complement strand
GGCCTGTTCGTCGCAGCCATCGCAGCGGTCATCGTGGCTGTCGTCGTTGGTCTGGGCACCAAGGTCAACACGGCATTTACGTCCATCAACACCGCACTGCCTGGCGCTTGATATCTGGTCGGGCAGCCTTGGGGGTAACGGATTGCCGTTCCCCTCCAAGGTGCCTCAGTTGTTCATCGTTTCCCTGTCCGGTGGCAAAAACTTGCCGGAGGGTGGCGGTCGCCTGACTTCGGGCTGAGTGATGTTAGATTCGATGCAATCCGCCATGGGTATGACCGCGTTGGCGGCGACACTGGCCGTAGCTGCCTGGAGCGACTGGCGACGATGGCGCGTGTCGAACAGTTTGTTGGGATGCAGCGCCCTGGTTGCGCTGGCTCTTTCCTTAATGACGCGTGCAGGCCCCGACCTCGGCACTTGTTTGCTGGGCGGACTGACCGGGTTGGCGCTGTTTATGCCTCACTACCTGATGCGTGGCATGGCGGCCGGCGACGTGAAGCTGCTGGGCGTCGTGGGAATGTATACAGGACCGATGATAGCCTTCCAGATCGCACTGGTGTCGGCCTTGGTCGGCGGCGTTTGGGCGCTGGTCGTACTACTCAGGCGTCGACGGGATGCGCTGTCCTTGCCCCCGTCGGATCGCAAGCGGGCTGAGCACTCGAGCAAGAAGATGTTAGCCCTACAACATTTGACTGACGAGCCGTTATCAACTGACGGGGCGGCGCGTCTTCAGGCGATTCCTTACGGCGTCGTCATGGCGATCGGAACCTTGATCGTATTTTTGGTTGTCAGGCCCTAGTTGCGCGTCATGCGTGCCGCTTGTGCCGAAGAAAATTTAACTCCGTAACCAAGACCCAAGAACTCACCACTCTTCCTACTCGAATTCGCGGGGGCGCAAATGAAGACGAAGACAGGAAAGCAGTGCTGCCCGGACCCGAGTTCCGGCGAGCCGCCAGGATCGCCGCCGTCGGCGCCGCGCTTGGCGGACATGCCTCTTTACCGCAGTGCTCGGCGGAAGTGTAGCGGTTTCGAGTTCAAAGCCTCCCATTACTGTCCCGAAAGCTCTTGAACAGCGCCGGCGAATGCAATGAATCAATTTATTAAATTTATAACAATAACGTCCGGTCTGGATCATCGATCCGCTGAGGCTGTGCCGGTGCAGGACTACCAGGAGGGGAGATGAAGAATACGCGGGCCTTGATCATCCTGGCCGTTGCCGTGCTGGCCGGCCTCGGTGCTGTGTTGCTGGCCTTCCGTTGGCTCAGTAGCCAGAACAATACTAAGGTGGCGCGTGTGGCCGTCGCCGCCGTCGAGCTCAATCTTGGGCAACGGATCTCCGCTGACATGGTGAAGCTGGTGGACTGGCCGACGGGCAGCGTCCCAGAAGGTTCCTATGCAGAAGCTGACAAGCTGGACGGCCGCGTGGCGCGTGTCAGCCTGCAGCGCGGTGAGCCGATCCTGGAAGCGAAGCTGGCGCCGGTCGGCAGCCAAGGCGGCCTGTCCGCCGTGATCGGCAAGGGTCAACGTGCCATCACCGTTCGCGTCAACGACGTCATCGGCGTGGCCGGCTTTGCGCTGCCCGGCAACTTTGTCGACATCATCGTCAATACGCACCGCGATACGGTGAACAACGCCAACAATCGTGACCAGACGATCTCGAAGATCGTGCTTGAAAAGATACTGGTGCTGGCGGTCGCGCAGGAGGTCAATCGCGACGACACGAAGCCGCGCGTGGTGAATGCCGTGACGCTGGAAGTCACTCCCGAGCAGGCTGAGAAGATCGACCTTGCGCGCAGCGTCGGTACGCTGTCGCTGGTGTTGCGCAACCAGGTCGATCCGGGCGAGTCTTCGACGACCGGCATGACCAAGCAAGACCTGCTGGAACTCGGCACCCACGCCAGGGCGGCGGCACCCAGCCCGAAAGAGACCAGTCCTGTCGCTGAAGCGAAGCCGAAAGCGGCCGCACCGGCGGTGCGCAAGCCGGCAGTCGCACGGTCAGCCCCGCCGCGCCAGACGGCAGTTCCGACAGCCCCGACAGCCGCAGTGCCAACGGCGGCTGAGGTGGAATGCGTCGGGGTTCTCAACGGACTGCGCGGATCGCGCGAGTGCTATTGAAACGCTTCGGATAATAAGAGCATAGGGAAAAGTACATGAAACAGCCGAAGATACCGAGCGGGGACCAAGTGGTGCGGTGGGCATTGCAGCTGTCGGCGGGTGCGCTGGCACTGATGGGCTGCATAGCGAATGCACAGCAGATGGCGCAGGCCGGGGCAGGCGCCGATCCGCGGCAGTCGATGATCCCGAACATGAACTGCAACGGCGAGGTCGCCGCGCCGGCAAAGATCGAAGTCGCGATCGGCAAGTCGACGCTGCTGAAATTGCCCGAGCCCGTGATCAACCGTTCGCTGGGCAACCCGAATGTCGCACAGGCGATGCTGGTCGCGCCGGACACGCTGTATCTGCTCGGTATTGCGGTCGGCACGACCAATATGATCGTGCAGGGCAAGAGCAAGCGTTGCAATGTCATCGATGTCGCGGTCGCGATGGATGCCAGCGGACTGGCGAACACGCTGCGCGAGCTGATGCCTGAAGAAAAAGATATCCGCGTCAGCGCTGCTGCCGAAAGCCTGGTGCTGTCCGGCACGGTATCGGACTCGGTCGCCATGCAGCGTGCCTATGAACTGGCGCAGGCCTATGTGCGCCGTCCCGCATTGATGAGTGTCGCCGCCCAACAGGAAGGCCTGGCCAGTGCGGCCAGTGGACAGATGGTGGCGCCGGGCGGTGGCGGTACAGGCCAGCAGCAGCAACAGCGCATCGTCAACATGCTGACGATCGCCGCTGCACAGCAAGTGATGCTGGAGGTGAAGATCGCGGAAGTGTCGAAGTCACTGATCGACAAGCTCGGCGCACGTGTCAACGGCTCCCTGTCTAGCGGCATGTGGAGCTACCAGCTACTGAGCAATTTCTTGAGCGGCACGCTGGGCGGAACGGTCACGGGCACGCGTTCGAGCACCACTAACTTCGGTATCGAGGCTGAGAAACGCGACGGTCTGGTGAAAGTGCTGGCCGAGCCGACCGTGATGGCTATCAGCGGTCAGGAAGGCAGCTTCCTCGCTGGCGGCAAGATCCTGATTCCGGTCGCGCAGATGGGCGCCGTCGGCGGCGCGAGTTTGGTCACACTGCAGGAAAAAGACTTCGGTGTCGGTTTGCGCTTTACGCCGACGGTGCTGTCGGGCGGACGCATCAACCTCCAAGTGGCGCCGGAAGTCTCTGAGCTGTCGCGCGAAGGCGCGGCGATCAGCGGTACCAATAATGCCGCGCAGATTTTCCCGGTGATTACCACGCGGCGAGCATCGACCACAGTGCAGCTGGCGGACGGGCAGAGCTTTGCGATCGGCGGCCTGATCAAGAACAACACCACCAGCAACATCCGTGCGTTGCCGATCCTCGGCGAGATTCCGATCCTGGGTGCCCTGTTCCGCAGCACCGACTTCCAGAACGATAAGACCGAACTGGTCTTCGTGGTCACGCCGCGTCTGGTCAAGCCGCTGCCGGCCGATTATGGGCTGCCGACCGATGCCTATCGGGACCCGTCGCGCACGGAGCTTTTCCTGGGCGGTAAGCTCGAGGGCAAGCCTCACCCGCAGTACCAGCCCGCGCAGCGCGGTGCACCGTCGGGCAAGGACGGCACCGGATTTGAAATGAAGTAAACATAGCCGCGCGTCGATAATGACGACGCCGGACAGGAGAGGCAGATGAACAAGCCGTTTTTCATGACAGTCGCGGCGGCAATCGGCAGTGTGTTCGCCTTGGCTGCGTGCGCACCGACCACGCCGTACGTCGACAGCCATTTTGGCGAAAGCACCCGTACCACGCTCGCGCAGCAGACCCGGAATCCCGAGGCCGCGTCGAACAACGTGCCGGAAGCGGTCGAAGGTGCGGCGGCCCGCGAAAGCGTGGAGCGTTACCGGAATACCTACCGCGAAACCCCGCAGTCCGGCGATGCTTATACCATCGGCCTGGGTGCAGGCCGCGGCCGCTGAAGAAGGATGACGGCAATGCGGATGCACGTCCGGTCACGGGGACGACAACCTCTGCGGCGCAGCGCGCAGCAGGGCGTGGTCGCTGTGGTGGTGGCGATGACGATGGTCGCCATGGTCGGCATGGTCGGTCTCGCGGTCGATCTCGGCCAGATGTTCATCGCCAAGACCGAGGTTCAGAATAGCGCCGATGCGTGCGCACTGGCAGCGGTCCGCGACATGTATACGGGCCTTGCCACGCCGACCGTGAAAGGCGAAGCCAGCGGCCGCACAGTGGCCAATCTTCATAGGGCAGGCTTTCAGGCGAATGCGATCGGCGGCACCAGGACGCCGGTGAGTGTTACCTTTGCGACGACGGCCGCCGGCCCGTTTGTCAGCGGCTCCGGTCTGAGCTCGGCCCAGGCATCGGCAATGAAGTACGTGCGCTGCGATGTATCGTATACCGGCATCAAGACCTTCTTCATCCAGGCCCTGAACGCGCTGCCCGGCGTGAACATCGGCGATCAATCAGTGTCGGCATTCGCGGTGGCGACCCTGCTGCCGTCACAAAGCTCGTGCGCGATCCCTATCGCACTGTGCGTGGCCGATGCGGTGCCTGGCAATATCGGCAAGTGGTTTCCCGGCCCGCTGCAGCCGGGGTCCGATTCCGACAAAGGTGAATTTGGTTGGGTGGATCTGACCCCGGGCGGCAAGGGCGCGGCCGATATCGGCGCGCAGTTGATTGGCGACGGCGTGTGCAATTTGCCAGCCGTCGGCACCGAGATTCCGGCAGCCGGCGTGAAGAACGTCCTGGCGACTTACTTCAACAGCCGCTTCGGTATCTATTTCGGATCGGTCAAAGTCGGGGATGCCGCGCCGGATACCACGGGCTATGCGTACACGTCATTGACCTGGCCCTCTGCCAACAATGCTTTTTCAGACCTTCCGAACAAGCGCGCTGCCTACACAGCGTTCCAGAATGATCCGACGGTGACGGGCATCAGCGTCAAAGGTACGGTGCAGCCCAGCAGCTATCTGCAGGCCAACGGCCGCGACCGCCGCGTTGTGACGGTGCCCATCGTCCAATGCGGATCGGATGGCATCATTCCGAAAAAACCGGTCGTCGCCAGCTGGGGCTGCGTATTTCTGCTACACCCGATCACCGACAATGATCCGGCAAACGGCGGCAAGAAAGGCACGACAAAAACCGGCACTGCCGCCTGTATGGACGATACCGATGGCTCCTCGGCGACCAAGGTTTGCGTCGAGTACCGTGGCGCGGCCAACGATGGCAGCAGCCCTTGCGGGTCGAGCGGCGTGCCCGGCGCGCCGACGAGTCCCGGCGCCCTCGTTCCGGCACTGGTGAAATAACAGATGAAAAGACCACATTCCATCGCTGCCCGGATGTATCGGCAACGCAGGCAGGCGCAGCGCGGCGTGGCGGCCGTGGAATTTGCGCTAGTGCTGCTGCCGATGCTGCTGATCGCCTTTGGCGCGGCCGAATATGGCCGCGCGATCTATCAGTACAACACCCTGGTGAAGTCGGTGCGCACCGCCGTGCGCGTATTGTCCATGGCCAGCCCGGACGACAGCTCGTATCGCAGTACCACGGTCGTCAAGGCCAAATGCCTGGCCGTGTACGGCAACGATACTTGCGACGGCACCCCGCTGGCGCCGTCGCTGGCTACCAGTCACGTCAAGGTGTGCGACCGTAACAGCTGGTCGGAGTGCACCGGCACCGCGCAGACCAACTTCAAGGATGTGGCGTCAGGCCAAGGCCCGATACAACTGGTCATGGTCAGGATCGAAGGTTACCAGTATCCGTTCATTGGTTTGCCATTGGTAACCGGGTCGCCGACGACCACGTTCTCGAACATTACCGCCGTGATGAGGCAGTCATGATGGCGCCGCTGAGACAGATCCGTCGTCTGCGCCGCAACGCCGGCGCCGTCGCGGTCGAATTTGCGCTCGTCGCCTCGGTCGGCGGTTTCATGATCCTGCTGCTCGGCGCGCTCGAGATGTCGCGCGTGCTGTACTACATGAATTCGGCGAACGAAGCCACCGAGCTTGGCGCGCGTGTGGCGATTGTCTGCGATGCCAATTCGGCGCTGATCAAGGATCGAATGCAGCAAATATTTCCGGCATTGCAGCCGCAAAACATTACCATAGAGTACTTACCGCAAAACTGTGCAACCACGGCTGATTCCGCGCGCGAGAGCTGCACTGGCGTGAAGGTCTCGATTGCGGCGGGCATGCGCATCAATACCGTGATTCCTTTCGTGAGTTTCGGTTTCGATATGCCGGCCTTCGCGACCTACAAGACGCGCGAAGCGATGGATTCAGCCAACTGTACATAACGACAAGTGAAAACATCCCCCAGTCCAGGGAACAGCCATCCATGAATGCATTCATTCTTTCGAACGACGACGAGCTCCGCGCTCTGGTCACTCGTATCTGCTCCAACCGCAATCCGCCGATCACGATGTTGTCGGCCGTGCCCGGCCTGCCGAAGGACGGTGTCCCGACCACGGCCGGCCGTCCGGATCTCGTGTTCGTCGATGCCAACAGCTTTCCCGAGGCGGCCACCAATCTGCTGCAGCGTACCTCTGAGCGTTATCCACAGGCGATGATCATTCTGCTGTCGTCGGATCGCTCGCCCGAATATCTGATCACTGCGATCCGCGCAGGCGTGCGTGAAGTGCTGCCGTCGCCGGTATCGGCCAACGAGCTCGACGCCGCGCTGGACCGTCTCAGCAGCAAGCTCTCTATCGGCCAGAGCTCCGAGGGCAAGGTGATGTCCTTCGTGTCGGCCAAGGGCGGGGCGGGTACGACCTTCGTCTCGGCCAACCTCGGCCATGCGCTGTCGTCGCTGGGCCGCAAGCGCGTGCTGCTGATTGACCTGAACACGGCATTCGGCGATGCGACGCTGTATGTGTCGGACATCAAGCCGGAGCGCACCCTGGCGGACGTCTGCCGCGACATTAATCGTCTCGATATCAACCTGCTGGATTCCAGCGTGGTGCGCGTGTCGCCGCTGTATAGCATCCTCGCCGCACCTGCTGAGCCGGATCCGGGTGGCGACCTCAGCGGCGACCATCTGGAGACCATCGTCAACCTGGCGCGCCGGCATTATGATTTCGTGATCATTGACCTCGGCCGCCAAGTCAACTCGGCCAGCGTGCGCGTGCTTGATCATTCGGACGCGATCTACCTGGTACTGCAGCAGTCGCTGCCGGACCTGCGCGGTGCACGCCACCTGATCGAGATCTTCGGCACGCTTGGCTACCGGCGCGAGAAAGTCCACCTGCTGCTGAACCGTTTTGAAAGCTCGGCGCCGCTCAGCACCAGTGAGATCGAGCGTATCCTCGACTTGAAGGTCGATACACGCATCCCCAACAATTTCGAGGTCGCCAATGACTCGATCAACCAGGGCGTACCGGTGCTCGATCTGGCGCGCAACAGCACGATCGCGAAAGGCCTGTCCGACTGGGTCAGCCGTCTGGTCGATACCGTCAACAGCAGCGGCAGCCCGGCGACCAAGTCTGGCCTGATCCGCCGCATTTTCGTGCGCGGTGGTGGTGATTCGAGCGCTTACGGGAGCTGAGCATGGGACTGTTCGGTAAAAGCAGTAGCAGCGCCACCGACGATCTGAGGAACAGCCTCAGGGAGGCCGCCGGCAATGCCACGGTCGCCGCGCTGAGGCCGACTGCGGTCGCTGAGACCGAAACCTACACGCCCGCTTATCAGCAGCTGAAGCAGAAGATGCACCGTACGCTGCTCGAGCGGGTCGATCTTGAGCGCCTTCAAAAGCTCAACAGCGAACAGTTCCGGCGTGAGCTGTCCACACTGGTCGAGCGGATCATCGAAGAGCAGCGGCTCGCGGTCAACCAGACCGAGCGCCGACAGCTGGTGCAGGACATGCAGAACGAGATGCTCGGTCTGGGTCCGATCGAGCCTTTGCTGGAAGATCCGAGCGTCTCCGATATTCTCGTTAACACCAGTAGCCAAGTCTATGTCGAACGGCGCGGTAAGCTGGAGCTGACGCCGATCACCTTTGACGACAACGATCACCTGTTGAAGGTCATCGAAAAAATCGTGTCGCGGGTCGGACGCCGCGTGGACGAATCGAGCCCGATGGTTGATGCGCGCCTGCCGGACGGCTCGCGGGTGAATGCCATCATCCCGCCGTTGGCCATTGATGGTCCTATCTTGTCGATCCGCCGCTTTTCCGCGAAGCCCTTGTCGATGAATGACCTGGTCAACAAGAAAAGTGTGCCGCCGCCCGTGGCGCAGCTGCTGGAAGCGCTCGCGAAGGCCAAGGTCAACATCATCATCTCCGGCGGTACCGGTAGCGGTAAGACGACGCTGCTGAACGTGATCTCCGGCTTCATTCCGCCGAACGAGCGTATCGTTACCATTGAAGATGCGGCCGAACTGCAGCTGCAGCAGCCGCACGTGGTGCGCCTCGAGACGCGCCCGCCGAACATCGAAGGCAAGGGCGAGGTCTCGCAGCGCGCGCTGGTGAAGAACGCGCTACGTATGCGCCCTGACCGCATCATCCTGGGCGAGGTGCGTGGCGCCGAAGCGCTCGACATGCTGCAGGCAATGAACACCGGCCACGACGGCTCACTGGCCACCATTCACGCCAACACCGCGCGCGATGCACTGTCGCGACTGGAGAACATGGTCGGCATGGCGACTGCGAACCTCGGCATCCGCGCAATGCGCCAGCAGATCGCGTCGGCCATCACGGTCGTGATCCAGATCGCCCGCATGACCGACGGCACCCGTAAGCTGATCAGCCTGCACGAGCTGACCGGTATGGAAGGCGAGATCATCACCATGCAAGAAATCTTCGCGTTCCGCCGCACGGGTGTCGCTCCGGATGGCAAGGTGCTGGGCCACTTTGCAGCGACCGGCCTGCATCCGCAGTTTAACCAGCGGCTGAAGGAATTCGGCGTCGGGCTTCCGGACGAGATTTACGATCCGTCGCGGATCTTCGAATGACGCCAGACTGATCAAGGAGACGCCGGGAATGGATTGGCTTTACTACGGGTTCGGGGTCCTGGTGTTCATCGCGGCGGCGCTGGGCATCGAGGCCATATGGCAATGGTGGTTTTCCAGCCAGAGCAAGGCTGCGCGCCGTATCGGCCGCCGCCTGAGCGACCTGTCCGTAAAAAAGGCTGCAGAACGGCATGCCACCCCCAACCGGCTGCTGAAGGAACAGCGCCTGTCGGAGTCGGCGCAAGTCGAAAAGATGCTCGTCCGTGTGCCGGGCATTTATCGGCTGAATGATTTCATAAGCCAGGGCGGCGTTACGTGGAACGCCGCACGTTTCATTGCTTATTCCATCGCCGGATTTTTTATCGGTTTTCTGCTCGGCCTGATCCTCACGCGCGGCCTCATCATGGGCCTGCTGTTCGGATTGCTCGGTGGCGCGGCACCCAGCCTGATCGTCATGCGCAAGCGCAGCGAGCGGCTGCATGGCATCGAGCGCCAATTGCCGGAAGCGGCTGACCTGGTCAGCCGCAGCCTGAAGGCCGGTCATGCGCTGACCGCCACCTTGCAGATGCTGGCCGACGAACTGCCCGAGCCGATCTCGTCGGAGTTTCGTCAGGTGTCGGACGAGGTCAGTTTCGGTTCGCCGCTGCACGATGCGCTACAGAGGCTGGCCGAACGGGTGCCGCTGACTGACTTGCGCTACATGGTCGTCGCCATTCTGATCCAGCGCGAGGCCGGCGGCAATTTGTCGGAAGTGATGACCAACGTGAGCCTCTTGATCCGCCAGCGCCTGAAACTGATGGGCGACGTCAGGACGATGTCGGCCGAGGGCCGTCTGTCGGCGGTGATCTTGTGTTTGCTGCCGGTTGCGATTGCTGCGGTGTTTGCCGTGATCAGCCCGGATTACCTGATGAGCTTCTGGAACGATCCGGCCGGGCCGAAGATGCTCGGCGTTGCACTGATCATGATGATGTTCGGCGTGCTGTGGATGCGCTTCATCGTGCGCATACGGGTGTAGCGACGGGATGAACGACAAGGAATTTTCATGAGTGTGCAGTCCCTGCTGTTCCTGGTAGTGATCTTTCTGGTGTTTGCTGGCGGTGCGGCTGCGGCTGTCTATTTCCTTACGCCCGACCGTTTCCGCCGCCGCGTCGCCAGCATGGAGAACGAGCCGCGCGCGTCGCTCGGCTCTGACGAGGCCAATCCATGGGTCGAGCGCGTGGTCAAGGTCACGCGGCCGCTGGCCAAGCTGTCGCGCCCGAAAGAGGGCTGGGAAGAATCGCCGATCCGCATTCGCTTCATGAACGCCGGCTGGCGCCAGCCTTCCGCGCCGTATGTGTTTTACGGCCTCAAGACCATCCTTGCGCTGCTGCTGCCGCTGCTGGCGCTACTGCTGGGCGGCGCGATGTTCCGCTCCGGCACCCAGGAATTGATGTTCGTGATCGTGGCCTGCTCGTACGCAGGCTATTACGCGCCCAACCTCGTGCTCAAGCACCGCATCACTAATCGCCAGCGCGAGATCTTCGAGAGCTTTCCGGACGCGCTGGACTTGCTGACGATTTGCGTTGAGGCGGGTCTGGGTCTGGATGCGGCCATCGCCAAGGTCGCGGCCGAGATCCAGCTAAAGAGCCAGGTGCTGGCCGAAGAGCTGCAAATGGTACAGCTCGAGCTGCGCACCGGCTTCACCAAGGAACACGCGCTGCGCAATTTTGCGCTGCGCTCGGGCGTCGAGGATATCGACCTGCTGGTGGCGATGCTGATCCAGTCGGACCGTTTCGGTACCAGCATGGGCGACTCGCTGCGCATCCATTCGGAAAACCTGCGCATCAAGCGCCGCCAGCGTGCCGAAGAGGCTGCGGCGAAGGTGGCGTTGAAACTGCTGTTCCCGCTGATCTTTTTTATTTTCCCGACCTTGATGGTGATCCTGATCGGTCCTGCGATCTTGCAGATTTACCGCAATCTGCTGCCGGCCCTGGGAGGGTCCTGATGAATGCGTCGTTGCCCAAGTGGAGGTTCGTATGAAACACCATCCGAAATTATTGGCTGCACTGATTGGTACCGCGTTGCTGGCGGGCTGTAGCTCGACGCCCAACGATCAGCAGGCGCGCATCGTGCCGTTCTCCGAAGTGCGTGGCGCGCCGGACAGCGCCGATGGCTTTTATGTGCTCGGGCGTGAGCTACAGCGCAGCGGCCGCCTTGATGACGCCGAGCGCGCGTATCGCCGTGCGCTCGAGCTCGAGCCCGCGCACATCGAGGCGCACAACGGCCTCGCGGCGGTGTCGGCCGGGCGCGGCGATGTCGACCTAGCGATCGCCATCCTGACGACGCTGGCGGCCAAGCGTCCCGATCAGGCGCACTTGCAGGGCAACCTCGGTTACGCGCATTTCCTGAAGGGTAATTACTTCGATGCGCGTGTGTCACTCGAGCGTGCGGTCGCGCTCGATCCGTCGAATGAACGGCTGAAAGAAAAGCTGGCCATGGTGATGCAGAAGCTCGGCCCGCAGGCCGAACCGGTGCCGATGGCGCAGCTCGACGAGCAGGATGGCGTCATCACAATCGCAGAGCCGGCGCGCGATACCATCGTTGCGCTCAGCTCCGGTGTGCATGTGCTGCAGCGGTCAGGTGCGGCACCCATCGCGATGGCCGAGACGCAGGCGTCGGAAGTGCAATCGCTGGTGCCGGGCAATCAGGAATCCGGCAAGCGCTCTGCCGTGCGGGACATCGTCGCGACCGCCGGCCAGGGCACGCGCGTCGAGATCATCAACGGCAATGGCATCGCGGGGATGGCGCGCTCGGTGTACCAGAGCGTCGGTGGCCGTGAATGGCAAGTGGTTCGCTTCGGCAACCAGCCGGGCTTCAATGTGCAAATCACGCGCATCGAATATTCGAAAGGTAACCGGCAGGCCGCGCGCCAGCTGGCCAAGCAGCTGCGCATCGCGCCGGTCTACTGGAGTAACGAAGCGCTCGGCGACCGTGTGCGCGTCGTGCTCGGCCATGACCTGCTCAACGTCAAGCTGCGCCGCGCGCAGGCCGCGTTGGGCGGCGGTCTCAACGCCGGCTGATAGCGCACGCCCACATCGCCACTGAACCTGTCAGTTCATCACCGCGACCGGTGCCACGGTCGCGGTGTTCCCACCCCAGACCACATCATTGTCGATCGAGTACAGCTGGCAGGGCAGCTTGCTGTTCTTCTGGCAGGACGCCAATGCGCGCGACGCAGGATCGTCGCCTTCCTCCGCCCAGCTCCACGCACCTGAACCTGAGATCGCAAACGCCCGTGGCGTCGATTTCGCCAGATAGTCGCGATAGCCGCTGCGCCCTTTATCGGAGATGAACGGCACCGCGCTCACGTTGTCCACTGCCGCGAAACCCGTGGCCGGCGGGCGCGGGGTCTCTGCGATAGCTACTGTCACGTCGGTCGGCATACCGACACCCTTCAGGAAACGCTCGACCGCCGGCAGCCAGACGGCCACGCCATCCCGGCTGCCGACCATGCCGTGTGAATCGGACTTGAACGAACCGTAAGCGATCAGCTGCGACGCGCCGCCGGCCGCTTGATACGCCTGCAGCAGCTGCTGGGCAAGCGGCTGGTCGAAATAGCTGTCGTTCTCGCCGTAGAACCACAGGCTCGGCAGAGGGGTCGAGCCACCATAGTGGCCAAAGGCCGCGACCAGGGCACCACGCCAGTCGCAATTGCCGCCATCGATGCGCAGGCCGCCGGCAAAATTCAACAGGCCGCGCACGCCCGGATAATGGCGCGTGCCGAAGGCCATGGTCGCCAGACCACCATAGGACTGGCCCGCGACGATAATGCGCCCGCGATCGACCCACGGCTGCTTCACCAGCGCGTCCAGCGCTGCGACGATATCGTCCGCCTGTTCCTGCCCGTTGTCTTTCATGTTGCAGCCATATTCGCGGTACTCGCCGGTCGACTGAGAAAATCCGCGCCGCATCGGCACCGCCACCGCATAGCCACGCTTGACGAATTCGCGGCTGAGCGCAAGAAACCGGTCGCGCTTCTGGTTGGCCGGGCTGCCGCGCTCTTTGCCGTGGTTCATCAGTAGTAGCGGAAACGGGCCTTCGCCGGGCGGCCGGAAAATCGTCGTCTCGAACTGCAGGTTCTGACCATTTTCCTGCACAGGCAACATCACCACTTGTTCATTGACGGTGGGGTCGAGCGCGACGGGCGGAACGGGCGTGTTGGCGAGTGCCGCCGTGGACAGCGATACCGTGGACAGCGTGACAACAGCAGTGAATCGGCGGAAGAAGGCAGCAGGAAAGAGGCGTTTCATGGCGCTTTATGATGAGCAAGATTTGCCCATCATAAAGGCCGGTTTTCCTTACTTCAATGACGCAAGGAATAATTTCCTCGCTTAAATCTCGAATTTGATTTTCTTCTAAGCGATTGATTTACTGACTGAAATTTCCAATTCTCAAGACCTTGCCTGGCGGCGGTGTGATAAAGCGGCTATCCGCCAGCCCGCGCGCCTGCAAGGCCTGCCGCAGCATGACCGGAGGTTCATCCAGCGATTCATCGGTCAGCTCGAACGCTCCCCAGTGAATGCCCAGCGATTGCCGAGACTGCAGGTCAAGATGGATCTGTATCGCCTCGTCCGGGTTGACATGCTGGTGCTTCATGAACCAGCGCGGCTCGTACGCACCGACCGGAATCATTGCGAAATCCATCGCGCCGAAGCGGCGCCGGATGTCGGTGAAATCCTTCGAATAGCCGGTGTCGCCGGTGAAAAATACTTTGAGCGGGCGCCCATCGGCGGCCGTGTCGATGACCCAGCCTCCCCACAAGGTGTCGAAGCGATCGAACAGTCTGCGCGCCGACCAGTGCTGCACCGGCACGAAATGCAAGGTCGCGCCGGGCAGGGCGGTCGACTGCCACCAGTCGAGCTGGGACACATTGGCGATGCCCTGTTCGCGCAGCCAGTCGCCCACGCCCAGCGGCATCAGGAAGCGCGGCGGTCCGCCGGACTGCGCATTCAGCGCCCTCAGGGACGGCAGGTCCAGATGATCGTAATGGTTGTGCGACACGATCACGACGTCGATGTGCGGCAGGTCGGACAGCTGCAGCGCGGGCGGCAGCTTGCGCTTCGGCCCGGCCCACGATACCGGCGACGCGCGTTCGGAAAAGATCGGATCAGTGAGGATGTTCAGCCCGCCGACCTGCAGCAGCACGGTCGCATGGCCAATCCAGGTGGCGGCCGGCGTGCTGCGGTTTTGCTGCAGCCAGTGCAGGTCAGGCCGCACGGGCTGCATCGCGGCGACACTGGCCGGCGGCTTCGGCAGGCCGTCGCGCCAGCGCTGCCATTGCCAGGTCCAGAATGAACCGGTGAAGAAATCGTTGACGTAGTTATTGCGAAAGCCCGAGCGCGTGTGATGCGGCTGCGCCGGATCATAGTAGGGATTGACGTGCGTGCAGCTCGCGCAGGCGGCCGCCAGCAGCACGCAGGCCAGACGCTGCCATCGCTGTCGCTGGCCTGGTCTGTCCCGCGGCATCCTTAGCCCAGCGCCTCGAGATGCGACGCCTTCATTCGCGACGCCAGCAGCTTGCCCTTGCGCGCGCGCTTGCCGAAGTGGTTGGCCAGCTCGG
>JACCDS011076877.1_pt1 | contig 14623 bp, 7 predicted proteins | sample 7446441 | NCBI WGS metagenome assembly JACCDS01 (sample SAMN15323445, study PRJNA562643) | freshwater metagenome | isolation source: river surface water | place: USA:Blue River Watershed | collected 2017-08-17 | reverse complement strand
GAACCCCTCGGCTTCGACGTCGCCGTCGTCCACACCGGCCCCGAGGGCGTCGATCGCGTGCTCAACGCCCCCGAACCCTGGCACGCCGTCATCCTCGACGTCATGCTGCCCGGCCTCGACGGCTTCGAAGTCCTGAAGAAAATCCGCGCCCGCACCACCGTGCCTGTCCTCATGCTCACCGCCCGCGGCGACGAGATGGACCGCATCGTCGGCCTCGAGGTCGGCGCCGACGACTACCTGCCCAAGACCTTTTCCACCCGCGAACTGCTCGCCCGTCTCCGGGCCGTCCTGCGCCGCAGCGCCGCGACCGCCGCCGTCACCGCCGCCGCCGAGGCCCCGCCCGTCGAGGTCGTCGTCGGCCCGCTCCGCCTCAACCTCGACGCCCGCTCCGCTGTGCTCGACGCCGCCCCGCTCGTGCTCACGCCCGTCGAGTTCGATCTGCTCTCCAGCCTTGCCCGCGCCCGCGGCCGCGTGAAATCGCGCGAGGCCCTCCTCGAGGAATGCCGCGACCGCAACTACGACGTCTTCGACCGCTCGATCGACGTCCACATCTCGTCCCTGCGCAAGAAGCTCGGCGACGACGCCAAAGAGCCGCGCTTCATCCGCACCGTCCGCTCCGCCGGCTACATGATGGTCGGCCCCGCGTAGCGCCCGCCGCGGCGTTCGCCGGGTTGCCGCCGCCACGGCGTCCTAGGCAAGGGCGCGCGCGAGCTGCGTGCGGCTGGTCAAACCCAGTTTGCGGTAGATCGCGTTCAGCTGGAACTCGACCGTGCGGAGCGATTTCCCGAGGTCCGCGGCGACCTCCTGATTGCGTTTCCCCCGCGCAACCAGCAGCGCGACCCGGCGTTCGCTCGGGGTGAGCGCCTGCAGCAACACCGTTGCCTCCAATCGCTGGCCGACACCGCCCGCCGCCCGCTCGCCCGCGGAGAAGAACGTCACCCAGAAGCCCGGGCGGCCCCACGGTCCCTTCATCGCCTGGGCGAGGTCCACCTTCGCCGAGAACCCGGGGAGCTGCGGGTGCGCCACGCGGAGCCCTGCGAGCGCGGGCGACAACGCGTCGGCCTGGTCGCACGCATCGGCCGACGCCAACCGCCTGCAAGCCCGGGCGATCTCGGGCGGCAACCGGAAGCTCCGGCGGGTTTTCAGGGCGCGCGCCGCGCGCTCCCCGAAATTCCAGACCGCGCAAAGTTCGTAGGCCTGCTCCGTGCCGAACGCCACCGTGCCGTCCGCCTCGACGAACATCACCGGCATGGGCAGGTTCCGCAGGTAGCTGGTCATCGCCGCGCCGCGCTCGCGTTCGCGGTGCAGCTTGCGCAGCCGGCGCAGGCCGGCATCGAGCGTCGGGTGCAGGAACCCCAGGAATTCCCGTTCCTCCTCCGTGAAATCCCCCTGCTCCGCCGTGCGTCGCACGCTGAGGACCGCATCCGGATGTTCGCCGTCCCAAAACGCGAGATGCACGAACTGGTCCCAGCCCCAGAAAACCTTCTCCCGCTCCCGCCGCCGCTGCCGCACCTGCGGGTCCTCCTTCAGGATGTCGCCGTAGGTGTAGAGTTTGAGCCGCGGGTGCGCGGCGAGAAATGGCCGCGCGATGCTGAGACTGTTGAGCGGCCGGTTCTCCTCCGCCTGGTGCACGGCGACGTGGTGCCGGCCGGCGAGCGGCTGGTAATCCACGATGCCCAGCATCAGGCTGCACGAGTGGTGCGGCATCGCGCTCGCGAGCAGCCGCTTGGTCGCCCGCCAGAATTCCTCCAGCTCGACCGCCGACTGCAGTTCGAGCATCGGCAGCTCCACCTTCGCCGGGAGGGACGTTGCGGGGGTCGGGGGCAAGGCCCGCACTCTACCCGCCCCGCCGCGCTTGTGAAGCCCCGTGATGCGGCGCGCCGCGCGCGGCGGCGATCGGCGCCGTTCAGGTGCTTCCACCGATGGCCGCCCGCCGCCGCCCGGACTATGCTGGGCCGATGAAACGCTATCGTATCGCCACGATCCCCGGCGACGGCATCGGCCGGGAAGTGGTGCCGGTCGGGCTCGCGGTCCTGGACGCCGCCGCGAAGAAACACGGTTTCGCCCTCGCGTGGGACATGCTGCCCTGGAGCTGCGACTTCTACCGCGAGACCGGCCGCATGATGCCGGCCGACGGGCTCGCGCAAATCCGCCGCCACGACGCGATTTTCCTCGGCGCGGTCGGTTTTCCCGGTGTGCCCGACCACGTCTCGCTCTGGGGCCTCCTGATTCCGATCCGGCGCGAATTCCGCCAATACGCCAATGTGCGTCCCGTCCGCCTCATGACCGGCGTGACCCCGCCCGTGCGCGATCGGGGCGCCGGCGACATCGACATGGTCATCGTGCGCGAGAACAACGAGGGTGAATACTCCGCCGTCGGCGGCCGCATCAACGAGGGCACCGACGACGAGGTCGCGTTCCAGCAGTCCGTCTTCACGCGGCGCGGGGTGGACCGCATCCTCCGGTATGCGTTCGAAACGGCCCGCCGCCGGCCGAAGAAACACCTGACCTCCGCGACCAAGTCGAACGGCATCACCATCACGATGCCGTTCTGGGACGACTGCTTCCGCGCCATGGCCGCGCAGTATCCCGACGTGCGCACGGACCAGTTCCATATCGACATCCTCACCGCCCACTTCGTGCGCAATCCGCACTGGTTCGACGTGGTCGTCGGTTCCAACCTCTTCGGCGACATTCTCTCCGACCTCGGACCCGCCGTCACCGGCACAATCGGCATCGCGCCGTCGGCCAACCTCAATCCCGAGCACGAGTTTCCCTCCATGTTCGAGCCGGTCCACGGCTCCGCGCCCGACATCGCCGGCCGCGGCATCGCCAATCCGATCGGCCAGGTCTGGTCCGGCGCGTTGATGCTCGAACACCTCGGGCAACCCGAAGCCGCCGCCACGGTCCTCCGCGCGATCGAGACCGTGGTGGAGCGCGGCCCCCGCACCCGCGACATGGGCGCCGGCGACACGGCCTCGACCCGCGAGGTCGGCGACGCGCTCGTCGCCGCCGTCCTGTCGCCCTGATCCGCGCCCCTCCGATCGTTTCAACCCGCAAGCCCCATCCCCATGAACCCCACCCTGCCCTCCCGCGCATTTCTTTTCCTCGCCGCCGGCGCCCTGGCCGGCGCGCAGCCGGCCCCCTCCGTCCCGCCCGCCCAGAACGATCCCGTCAAGCTGGAGGTCTTCACGGTCACCGGCTCCAACATCAAGCGCATCGACCTGGAGCGCACGTTGCCCGTCACCACCATCAAGGCCGAGCAGCTCGAGATCTACGACCCCGGGCAGCCGTCGGATTTCCTCGCGGCCCTGCCGATGGCCGCGGGCCTGCCGGGCAACGAAGCGGCGCTCGCCACGCAGAACGCCCGCGGCGACAACGCCAACATCTCGTTTCGCGGCCTCTCGTCCGGCAACACGCTCATCCTCCTCAACGGCCGCCGCATCGCGCCGCACCCCATCACCTGGAACGAGCAGGGCGTGCCCGCCCTGTCCGTGAACGTGAACCAGCTGCCGAACCGAGGCATCGAACGCGTCGACGTGCTGCGCGACGGCGCCTCGTCGATCTACGGCGCCGACGCCGTCGCGGGCGTGGTGAACTACGTCATGCACCGGCGCTTCCGCGGCACGGAACTCTCCCTGCGCTGGGGCACCACCGATTACGGCGACGGGACCGAGTATCGCGGCTCGCTCACGCACGGCCGCGACTTCGCCGGCAAAAAGGGCCGCCTGATCTTCACCGCCGACTGGTATGACCGCGCGGGCACCTTCCTGCGCGACCGCCCCTTTGCCGCCGACGGCGACCAGGTCGCACGGGCACCCGCGCCGTGGAACGTCTACACCGACACCGCGTTCAACAAGCGCACCACCACGAGCGCCTACGGACAGTTCAGCGCCGTCGCCGTCACCGGCCGCGACGCCTTCGGTGCGTTTCTCGTCACGAACCAGCGGCCGGCGGGCATCCCGACCAACTACTTCACCGCGACCGGTGGGTTCTTTCTGGTGCCCACGACCGGCAGCGGCCAGCGGGGACTTGCCACCGCCGCTCCGCCCCGCGCCGCCAGCGGCCCGGGCAAGGACTACTATTGGAACCTCAACGATGCCCGCTCGCTCCAGCCGCAGTCCCGGCGCGCCAACGTTTTCCTCGGCGGCGAATTCGACCTGAGCCCGCGCGTCACGGCCTTCGCCGACGTCAACTACTACCGCGCCCGCTCCGTCGTGCTGCGGGATCCGGACATCTACCAGAGCAGCGTGAACGGCCCGCTCGTGATTCCGACGAACAACCCCTTCAATCCCTTCGGCGAACGGTTCTGGCACCCGACGGGCGCGCCCAACGCCGACGGCTCCGCCCGCCTCGTCGGCACCCCGACCGCGGTCAACGTCGTCAACCACCGCTTCCGGGACTTCGGCTCCCGCGAGGACACCGTCACCAACCACGCCTACCGCGTGCTCCTCGGCGCCCGCGGCAAGTTCGCCGGCACGTGGACGTGGGAAACCGCCGCCGTGCACGCCGAAGGTCGCGCCAACGAATACGAGCCGATCCAGCGCATCAGCCTCACCCAGGCCGCGGCGTTGCTCACCGATCCCGCCCGCGCGCTCAACGCCTTCGGCCGCACCTACGCCGTGCAGAACGGCGCGCTCGTCGACACCGGCCCCTTCGTCCACTCCGCGGCCGTCAAGCAGTCCACCTACGGCGTCTTCGAGCGCGACGGCATGACCCGCTTCCGCAGCCTCGACTTCAACGCCAGCGGCGAAGTCGCGTCCCTCTGGGGCGGAAACAAGCTCAGCCTCGCCCTCGGCGGCGAACTCCGGCGGGAGGATTTCTCCGATGTGCGCGCGCCGTTCGCCGGTCTCAATCCGGCGGGCTCCGGCCTCGACCCCACGCGGTCCGACGTCGTCAGCGCGTCCTCGGTGCCCGACACCTTCGCCGACCGCAACTCGGTCTCCGCCTACGCGGAGATCCTGCTGCCCCTCGTCGGGCGCGAGTTCAAACTGCCGCTTGCGCAGGCCCTCGAGCTGAGCGCCGCGGCCCGCTCGGAACACTACAGCGACTTCGGCAACACCGTCAGCCCGAAGTTCGGCCTCACGTGGAAACCCGCCGACTGGCTCATGGTGCGCGCGTCGCACAGCCGCGGCTTCCGTCCGCCGTCGCTGCCCGCGCTCTATCGCGGCAGCTTCATCGCCACCGCGCTGAACAGCCAGGACACCTACCGCTCCACCGTCACGCAACTGCTCACCGACCAGGGGCTGAACCGCATCAACCGCGTCGCCGGCAACCCCGACCTCCAGCCCGAGAAGTCGAAAGGGATCTCCAGCGGGATCGTGATCGACGTGCCCGGGGTGCGCGGCCTCTCGCTCACGGCCGACTACTACGAGATCCGCCACCGCGACATCATGGGCTCGAGCGGCACGATCAACGACGATCGCGACGCGCTGGTCGCCGCCACGCAGGCCGCCCTCGCCGCCGGCCAGAGCATCGCCGCGATCGACCTCGGCTCCGGCACGGCGCGCTATCAGGGCGACGGCTCGGTGGTCCGGTTGCCGGTGACCGCGGAGGATCGCGCCTTTTTCGCCGCCTACAACGCCACCCGCGCCCCGGGCGCCCAGCGCGCGGCCGTCGGCGCGATCGACTACCTGCGCACGACCTACTTCAACAAGGCCGAGCAATTCGTGAACGGTTTCGATTTCGGCCTGAACTACCGCTTCCGCCCGCTGCCCGTCGGCCACCTCACGTTCGAGACCAACTGGACGAAGCTGAACGCCTTCTACACCTACACCACGCGCAATGCGCCCCGCACCGAACTCATGGAAGCCAACCTCGCCGCGACCTCGGGCGCCTCGCCCAAATGGCGGGGCAACGCGCAGCTCACCTGGCGCCGCGACCGCTGGAGCGCCGGTCTGGGCATGTTCTACACCGGGAGTTTCACGCTGGCCGGCGTCACCACCAGCCCGGCCGTCTACGAGTCGCTGGGCCGGCCGTCCTACATCCGCCCCGTCTTCACCAACGGCACCACCGTCTACCGCATGGTCCATCGCGACACCCAAAGCTACAACGTCTTCCTCGCTTACCGCCTTGACCGGACCGACGCGCGCCGTTGGCTGCGCGATACCAGCATCCGGGTCGGCGTGAACAACGTCCTCGGCACGGAGCCCCCCCTCTCGGACGACAACAACACCTACGAGACCGCCCTCTACAACGCGATGGCCAAGGGCCGCCTCTACTCCCTCACCGTCACCCGAAAATTCTGACATGCCTGCGGTCTCCCTCGCCCGGACCCCGGTCCAAAAAGCCGGCCTCGTCGCCGGACTCGGATTGGCGGTGCTCGTCGCCGTCTTCTTCCATCCCGTCCCGGACAAACCGGCGATCGGCGCCGTGGCCGCGGTGGTCGCGCTGATGGCGTGCTGGTGGATGACGGAGGCGATCCCGCTGGCGGCGACCGCCCTGCTGCCGCTGGCGTTGTTTCCCCTGCTGGGGGTGTCGTCGGCGCGGGACACCGCCGCCGCCTACATCAACTCGATCATCTTCCTCTACGTCGGCGGATCGCTCATCGCCGTCGCGATGGAGCGATGCGGATTGCACCGGCGCGTCGCGCTCGCGGTCATCCACGCGCTCGGCGGCGGGGCCGAACGGATTGTGCTCGGCTTCATGCTGGCCGGCGGCCTCGTCTCGATGTGGATCTCCAACACCGCGGCCGCCGTGATGATGCTGCCGATCGCGACCGCCATCATCGGCCAGATGGAGGAGCGCTTCGGCCGCGAACGCACCCACCCGCTCGCCGTCGCCATGCTGCTCGCGGTGGCCTACGGCTCCTCGATCGGCGGGGTCGCCACGCCGGTGGGCTCGCCCACGAACCTCGTTTTCCTCCGGATCTACGCGGACACGTTTCCCGCCGCCCCCGCGATCTCGTTCGGCCAGTGGGTGGCGGTCGCGCTGCCGCTTTCGCTGGTCCTCCTGGTCGCGGCCTGGTTCGCGCTGGTGCGCCTCAACGGCCGGCTGGACCGGTCGCTCAGCCTCGACCGCACGACGGTGCGGCGGGAGCTCGATGCGCTCGGCCCGCTGCGCCGCGAGGAGCGGATCGTCACGGCGGTCTGGATCGTCACGGCCGCCCTCTGGATTTTCCGCGCCGACCTGGTCATCGGCTCCTTCGTCCTTCCGGGCTGGGCCGGCCTGTGGCAGGGTTTCGCGCTGGTGGACGACGGATCGGTGGCCGTGGCCATGGCGCTCCTGCTCTTTCTCCTCCCGGCCAACGCGGAACGCGGGGGCGGGCCGATTCTCGGCGCCGACGCCTTCGCGGAACTGCCGTGGTCGGCCATTCTGCTCTTCGGCGGCGGCTTCGCCATGGCCAACGGCTTCACCTCCAGCGGACTCACCCACTACCTCGCGGGCCAGTTCGCCGGGCTCGGCACGATGCCCGTGCTCGTCGCCATGCTCATCGCCTGCATCGCGGTCGCGCTGCTCACCGAACTCGTGTCGAACATCGCCGTCGTCCAGATGTTCATCCCGGTGCTGGCCGCCTGGGGTGTCGCGCAGCAGGTCAACCCGCTCCTCCTCATGTTTCCCGCCACGATCATGTCGTCGATGGCCTTTCTGCTGCCGGTCGGCACGCCGCCCAACGCCGTGGTCTTCGGCAGCAATCGGATCGCCATCGGCGAAATGGTGCGCGGGGGCGTCTGGGTGAAATTCGTCGTCGTGCCCATCGCGCTCGCCGTCTGTCTGCTGCTGATGCCCGTGATCTTCGACCTCGATACCGGCACGTTCCCCGCCTGGGCCGCCCGCCCCTAGGCGCCGCGCCCGCCCGGCCCGCTCTCCGCCCCGCCCCATGATCCGTCACCGCTTTCTCGCCCTCGCCCTGCTGCTCTTCGTCGCGGCGCTCACCGGTCCCGTTCGCGCCCAGGGACGCAGCGATTGGCTCACGCCGTTTCCCGCCTTCACGATCGCCGGCAATCTCCACTACGTCGGCAGCGCGGGCCTCGCGAGCTACCTCGTCACCACCCCGGAGGGCCACGTGCTGCTCAACCCCTCCCTCGAGGCCAACGTGCCCCTGATCCGCCGGAGCGTGGAGGACCTCGGTTTCAAGTTCTCCGACATCAAGGTGCTCCTGATCAGCCACGCCCACTGGGACCACAACGCCGGCGCCGCGCTCCTGAAACAGGAAACGGGCGCCCGCTACGCCGTGATGGCGGCTGATGTCGCCGCCGTGGAATCCGGTGGCCGCGCCGATTTCCACTACGGCAGCTTTCCCGGCTCACTCTACCCGCCGGCCCGGGTGGATCGCGTCCTGCGCGACGGCGACACCGTCGAGCTCGGCGGCACGGTCCTCACCGCCCGACTCACCGCGGGCCACACCAAGGGCTGCACGACCTGGACCCTCGCCGTGAACGACGCCGGCCGGACGCTGCAGGCCGTGATCATCGGCAGCCCCAACGTGAACTCCGGCTACAAGCTCGTGGACAATGCCGCCTATCCCGGGATCGCCGCCGACTTCGGGCGGATGTTCGCCACGCTCAAGGCGCTGCCCTGCGATCTGTTTCTCGGTTCGCACGGGAACTACTTCGATCTGGCCGGAAAACACCCGCGACGGGCGGCCGGCGCCGCGAATCCGTTTGTCGATCCGGCCGGCTATGCGCGCTACGTCGCCGGCAAGGAGCAGGCCTTCCGCACCGAGCTCGCCAAGCAACGGGGCGAGCCCCGCCCCGCCGCAACGAAGGAAAGCCCGCCGACGCCGCGCCTGCTCTTCATCGGCAACAGCTTTCTCTTCGGCTCGGGTTCGCCGCTGCGCTACTACCGGGCCGACACCGTCACCGATCTGAACGGCACCGGCTTCGGCGGCGTGCCCGCCGTGGTCAAGGCCTTCGCCACCCAGGCGGGCCGCGCCTTCGACGTCAGCCAGGAAACCGTCTCCGGCCAGGGACTCGACCACCATGTCGCCGAGAAGGCCGGCGTGATCGGCCGCCCGTGGGACCACGTCGTGATGCTCGGCTACAGCCTGCTCGATCGCAACCGGCCCCGCGATCCCGCCTTGTTGATTCGATCGGCGAAACAGATCGCGGACTTGCTGCACAGCCACAACCCGCGGGTCGATATCCGGCTGATCGCGACCTGGGCGCGCGCCGACCAGGTCTACCCCGCCAAGGGTCACTGGCACGGCACGTCGGTCGAGCAGATGACGCGGGACGTGCGCGCGGCCTACGACCGCGCCGCCGCCGGCAGCCCCCACCTCCGCGGCGTGATTCCGGTGGGCGAGGCGTGGCTGCGGGCGATGCAAACCGGCGTGGCCGATCCGAATCCCTACGACGGCATCGCCTTCGGCCAGGTCTGCCTCTGGACGCATGACCACTACCACGGCAGCACGCACGGCTACTACCTCGAAGCCTTGGTGATCTTCGGCGATCTCACCGGGCTCGACCCGCGCTCGCTCGGCAAAGGCGAACGCGTCGCGTTCGAGCTCGGTTTGTCCGGCGACCAGGCGATCGCGCTCCAGCAGGTCGCCTACGACGAGTTGATGGCGATGAAGGGCCGCACGCGGCTCGAATCCTTCACGCCGGTCGCCCTCGCCAAGTAACCGCCCGACTCCGCCTCGCCCTTTTGCGGCGCGCCCGGATCGCGCCGCCGTCCGCCGTCACGGCTCCGGCCCCGGCGCAAACCCGTCCTCCGTCCCGCTCTTCGCCCGGTATTGCCCGGTGCGCACCGAGCCCGCGCGGTAGTTGTAGAGTTCGATCACGCGCGTCAGCTCGAGGAGCGAGATGCGGCCGTCGCGGTCCGAATCGGCGCTGTGCATCGCCGAGTTCGGCGACACCGCCAGCGGTTCCGGTTGGGCCAGCACCTGGAACGCGGTGCCGTCCGTCCGCCGCATCGCGGCCACCGCGCTCACCGCCGCGGCGGCCGTCGCACCCGCCGGCACGTTGAGCGTGCAGCGAAACGTCACCGGACTCGCCGGCACCGCCGTCCACACCCACTCCGCGAGATCCCGGGTGCCGGCCGTCGGCTTCGTCGCCGTCCCGGTCGCCGTGTCCTCCGCCACGCTCCAACCGGTCGGCAACAACAGCTGCCACGCCAGCCGCGCCGGCGCCCCGGAGAACGTCGCCGTCTGGGTCAGCGTCACCGTCCCGCCCGCGACATACCCGCCCCCGAACACCGCGTGCGCCGCGCTCGCCACCGTCAGCTCCGCCGCGGCGCTCGTCACGCTGCCGGCGGCGTTCGTGACGCGCACCGCGTAGAATCCGGCGTCGGCCGCCTGCACCGTCGCCCACGCCAACGTCGCCGCCGTCGCGCCCGGAATCGCCGTGCCGTCCTTGAGCCATTGATACGCCAGGGGTCCGGTGCCGTCCGCCCCCACCGACAGGGTGACCGCTCCGCCCGGCCCCGCCACGGCCGCCGCGGGTGCCGTCGTGACCGTGGGCACCGCGGCCGCCGCCGCGAACGGAACGGTGCCGGCCGTGCCGACCGGCGTCCCGGCCACCGCCCGCGTGTCGTAGGCCGCCAGCGCCGCGAGTGTGATCCGGAAAAACGCCGCGGCCGTCGCGACCGTGTGCGCGGTCTGCGCACCGGCGCTCGTCACCGCCGCCGCCACCGTCGTCCACGCGGCGCCGTCCGGCGACGATTCGATCGCATAGGTCCCGCCCTCGACCGAACCCCACGTCAGCAGGACACCGCCGCCGGCGGCGGCGACCGCGGTGCCCGTGATCGCCGTCGTCGGACCGCTGCGCACGTGATCCGTCACCGCTTCCGTGATACTGCCCACGCTGCCGCCGCTCGGCGTGCCGTAGAACCAGCGGCCGATGATATAGGGAAATTTCGGGGTGCCGTCCGCCTCGATCGCCAGGAAGTAGGCGTAGGTCCCGCCCGGAAATTCCGGGGTCACGCAGTGGCGCCCGTTGTAAAGGTCGAGGTCGAAGTCCGTGCCCTGGATTTTCCCGAGATGCCCCAGGTAGTCGTTGTCCTCGAGGTATCGGCCGAGCGGATAGGCGGTGCCCACGGCGGGACCGAACTGCGTCGAGGCCAGCGCCGCCGCCCGGCCCTGCGCCGTCGCCGCCCAGGCCGGGAGGGTCGTTCGCCCCGTCGTCGCGAGGTTCGTGGTGCCGAGCGTGCCGTCGCGTTTCACGTAGCCCGACACCATGCGCCGGACGCCGCTCCCGGCGTCGCCCGCAACCGCGTAGCCGTAGGGACCGTAAACCGGGTAACCGTCCGCCATCCACCCGAGGATCGGCGAGTGGCGCGAGGGCGTGCCGCTGCGCTCCGCGTAACTCTTCGTCGCGGCCACATAGTCGACGTGGTCGTCCAGCTGCTGGCGCAGCGCCGGCGTGTTGGCGTGATAGTGGTAGTTGGCGCCGGCCTGGTGGGCCAGGGCGGCGTCGAAGGTCACGCCTTCGTTCACGTAGGCATCGCGGTTCCACACCCCGCCGCCGGTCACACCGTTGACGGGCGTCGCGTCCTGCCCCGCCGCCGTGGAGTAGGAAAACGCGTCCCGCCCGTCGAAGAGCGCCACGCCGTCGACGCCGTAGCCGATTGCGCCGACCGGAGTCAGAGTCTTCGTCGTCGCCTCGGCCGGCGCGCGCGGGATGCGGTAGAGCACGTTCTGGTTGGCCGGAAAGTTGGGAAAGGCCTGCGTGCGGGCCGCGTCGAGATACCAGGGCCCCATCGTGTGGTAACCGAGCCCCGAGGAGCGCACGTAGACCCACGCCGCCGACGACGCGACCTGCATGACCCCTGCGTAGCTCGGATTCGACTGCACGCCCTGCCCGCGGCTCCACGTCGTGGATACCGTGCCCGCGGTCCTGGCCGCATCCGTCTGGAACAAGCGTGCGTAGCGCACGGAGGGCGACGTGAGCCACGAAGTCAGGCGCGGGTCGGTCGTTTCGGCGGCCACGCCGCACGGCGAGGTCAGCGGAACCGCGAGGAGCAAAAACAACCGGGAGCGAAACGGACGGATCGGCATGGGCAGAAGGAAAGGCGGCGGGATGGCGGCTCGAGGGTGCGAACGTGCGGGCGGCTGCCGGCGCTCGCGGGGCTCAGGCCGCGCAACGCGCGGCCGGGGCGTGCTCGACAAGCGCCTGCAGCGCCCGCAGCGAACACGGCTTCGCCAGAATGGCGGTCGCGCCCGCGCGACGATAGTCCGCCGTGAGTGCCGGCGTGAGCGCGCCGGAGACCACGGCGACCGCACCGGCAAAGCCCTGCGCCCGCAGCGTGCGCACCACGGTCAAGCCCTCCGTGCGCGGCATCTCGTGATCGGTGATCACGAGGTCGAACGGACTGGTCGCGGCGGCGAGCAGGGCCTCCGTCCCGTCCGCCGCCAAAGTGACCTCGGCACCGAGCGAGCCGAACCGCGCCCGGTAGAGCTCCCGGAGCACCGGGCAATCGTCCGCGACCGGAATGCGCAGCGTCGGTCTCGTCATCTTGCGGCCTCCGCTCAGTTGACCACGTAAAGTTCCACCAGCGCCGTGCCGGTCGCCGCGCCGACTCCGCTCACGGTCACCGTGTAGCTGCCGGCCGCGAGGTCGACGAGGAGCGCGGCGTCGCGGCTGCCGGCCGACAACGCAAACGCTCCGGCGCCGGCCGCCGCCGCCGCCACGGCGTCCGCGTTGGGAGCGCCCGACCAGTTGTCGTTGGACGCGACGGTGGTCGTGCCCGAAAACAGCGTGAGCTGCGGGTCGGAGAGCGTCCCGGCCACACCGAAGCCCGCGAGGCCCGGACCGACGGCGCGGACGAGCAGTTTCACCGTGCCGCTGCCGGCGACCACGAAGCCCGGGATCAGCACCTGTTCGCCCGTGCCGACGAAGGCCCGCGTGGAGGCGTTGACGAGGTGCGATGTCGGCGTGCCGCTGTCGGCATCGTAGAGTTCCAGCAGCGTCACACCCGCGCCGCCACCCGCGCCGACGACGGCGGAATACGCGCCGGTGCCGAGCGTGGCGACCACGGCGGCGTCGCGGCTCGCGTTGCCGAGGGCGAATGCACCCACCGCCGCGAACGCGGCCGCGTCTGCGGCAAGCCAGTTGTCGTTGCTCGCCGCCGCCGCCGTTCCTGAAACCAGCGTGAGGTTCGGGTCGGCGAGCGCGGTCGTCACGCCGAACGTCGCGAGCGTCGGCCCGACCGCGCGGCTGATGATCTTTTTCGCCCCGGAGCCCGCGATCACGAAACCGGAGATCGGCGTGCCCGCGGCGCCGCCGACCTGCGCGCGGGTGGCGAGGTTCACGAGACGCGCCGTGCCCGTCGCGCCGGGGGTCGACGGCGCAGCGCCGGCGTGGCGCACGGTGCCGGAGCCGTTGAGTCCGCTGGCGCCGCCGGTGCCGCGCGTATCGTAGGTCGCGACCGCGGTAAGCGTCACCCGGTAGTAGTCGGCGACCGTCGTCGTCGTGAAGCTTGTCGTCAGTCCGCCGCTCGTGAGCCCGTCCGCGAGCACGGCGAAAGTCGTGCCGTCGCCCGAGGTCGCGACGCTGTAAGTGCCGCCCTCGACCGAGCTCCAGCTCAGCACGATGCCGGTCGCGGTCGACACCGCGGTCACCGCGATCGCCGCCGCCTGGCCGCCGCGCACATGGTCCGTGACCGTTTCGGCGATCGTGCCGCCCTGCACAAGCCCGCCCGTCGGGCTGCCGTAGAACCAGCGGCCGAGCGTGTAGGGGAACTTCGGCGTGCCGTCGGCTTCGATCGTGAGAAAGTAGGCGTAGGTGCCCTGCGGAAACTCCGGGGTGACGCAGAACCGGCCGTTGTGCAGATCGAGATCGAAATCGACGCCCTGGGTTTTCCCGAGTTCGCCGAGGTAGTCGTAGTCCTCCAGGTAGTGCCCGAGCGGATAGGTGGCGTTCACGGCGGGTCCTTGCTGGTTGGCGGCGAGCGTCGCACCGCGGTTCTGCGCGCGGGCCGCCCAAGCCGGCAGCGTGGTCCGGCCGGTGGCGGCGAGAGACGTCGTCCCGTTCGTGCCGTCCCGTTTCTGGTAGCCGGGATTCATCCGCCGCACGCCGCTGGTGGCATCGAGGGGCGACGCATAGCCGTAGGGCCCGTAGAGCGGAAAGCCGTCGGCCAGCCAGCCGAGGATCGGCGAGTGCCGGGTGGCGGCGGTTGTTTCCTCGGCATAGGTTTTCGTGGCCGCCTGGTAGGCCACATGGTCGCCGAGTTGGTAGCGCAGCGCGGGCGTGTTGGCGTGGTAGTGGTAGTTCGCGCCCGCCTGGTGCGCGAAGGCCGGATCGAAGGTCACGCCTTCGTTGATATAAGCGTCGCGGTTCCAGATGCCGTCGCCGCGCTGTCCGTTGACCGGCGAACCGTCGCTCGCGCTGGCATTGGTGTAGGAAAACGTGTCGCGGTTGTCGAAGAGCGCCACGCCGTCGACGCCGTAGCCGATCGCGCCGCCGCCCGTGAGCGACTTCGTCGTCGGCACCGCCGGGGTGCGCGGGATGCGGTAGAGCACGTTCTGGTTGGCCGGGAAATTGTTGAAGGCCTGGGTCTGCGCGGCGTTCAGATACCACGGTCCCATCGTGTGGTAGCCGAGGCCCGAGGAACGCAGGTAGACCCATGCGTCCGAAGAGGACACCTGCATCACGCCCGCGTAGCTCGGCGTCGCCTGGGTGCCCGCCCCCCGGCTCCAGGTCGTGACGGCGGTGCCGGCGTTTTTCGCCGCGGCCGTTTCGTAGAG
>JACCDS010271249.1_pt1 | contig 14625 bp, 14 predicted proteins | sample 7446441 | NCBI WGS metagenome assembly JACCDS01 (sample SAMN15323445, study PRJNA562643) | freshwater metagenome | isolation source: river surface water | place: USA:Blue River Watershed | collected 2017-08-17 | reverse complement strand
CCATTTATCAAAATAGAATTACAAACTGCTTGAAAACTGTTTGCAAAATAGTTCCAAAATAAAATACCAGAAAAGATAATTAATTGAATTGGGAATCCCGAAAATGAATTTACTTTAGCTACTTGTTTGTAGGCAAATAAAAAAACCAACATTGTAGCAACAGGCCTTATAACCGCCCAAACTAAACCTAAAATGGTTTGCTTATATCTGACGGAAATGTCTCTTCTAGCTAAAATGAACAAAAGGTCCTTCTCAGAATAAACTTCTTTTATTTTATTTAAAATTAATATCATTCGTTTTTATGCCATTAATTCCTTGTAAACAGAAATTACATATTGTATAAATATACTTAGAAATACACCTATGATAATCGCAATAATTGTTACAGGCCCCCATTTGTATTTAAAAATCTCACCAGGTAATTCAGGTTCAGAAATGATATTAAATAAAGGTGTTTCTTTTACTAATGAAAACTTCAAATTATCATAATTACGAACTGCCTCTAAATACATAGTTTGAAGCTGTGTAGAATTCATTTGCAAACGATCTGCAATGATTCGAGCCCTTTGGAAAATAATTTGCTGGTTTTGATCTGTATAATTGGCAAGCTTACCTTGTGTATAATATAATGCAGTTTTTAAGGAATCTTTACGTTTATCTAAAATTTCCAGCAATTCATTAGACTTCTTATTTTTATTACTTATATAAAAATCAGCTAAAGTATTTAAATACAATTTTGCCCACAGATAAGATAATGTGTCACTCCTTGTTTCCACAGTTAAAGTTTGAAAAGTTGACTTAGGATTCTCATTTTGCAATTGACTATTTCCATTCAGATATTGAGCTATCAAGTCTACAATTACTTTATCATCTTGACTTATAGCTTTCAAATCGGTGCTTTTGAATTTGTAATGTTCTATGTGATCAGGATAACCTGACCATTCATGATCAAATAAATCACATTTTTCTAAAAAAATATTTCCGAATATATCTTCTTTATTGCCTATTTTAACCTTAGTTAAAATAGCCTTTCTCAATAATTTTTTAGTTTTAAAAAGTTCTTTAAAATTTTCTCCACTGAATAAATTCGAATTTCCTCCACCTATATTTCCCAAGCCTAACGAACTTGCTAAATCGGATAATCCTCCTTGTGATGCATTGTCATTTTCAAGTAAAAATATTAATTCTGCATCAAATTTTTTATCTCTACTTCGATAAAATTCTACACTTAAACCTAAAGCTAAACCTATCAAGGCTCCTGAAATTAGTAATCTGTAATTTTTCTTTACATATGGAATTACCAAAAGTAGGTTTAATATAATTTTTTTAAATGAAAATTGATTTGATTTAATATCTTCCATAAAATTACTTAGCTGAAGCTTTTATTAATGTTACTACACCTATAATGCTTGTGATAGTTCCTGTAAATATTGCTACAATAGATGCAACTTGTTGGAAATTACTTGCTGTTTTAACTTTATTAGGTATAATGATTTCTGCCCCTTTTTCGATTTTTGGATAGGACCGAAAAAATAAAAATTGCCTAGTTCTATCGATTGATCCATTCGAATAAATTACATAAGATCTCTTCTTAACAGAATTGGAAGTTATACCACCAGCTTGAGTAATGTAATCATTAAATGTAAAGTTGTGGTTGTATTTTACATTAGTAGGATATAATACTTCACCCGATATTTTAATTGTTTGAGGCTCAATTGGAATTTCAAGTACATCACCTTCTATAATTATTAAATCATCTTCTCCGTATGGATTAGCCAATGCCTTTTCTAAATTAATACCAATAACTTCTTGTGATTCAGAAGTTAAATTAGTTGGTTTAACCCTCGATCCCTCAAAATTATCTTGAAGTTCTTCTAATTGTTCTAATTTTCGATTTTTTTCTTTCTCAGTAATCGAAAATTTCCTGAGTAATTTAGCACCTTTTAGATAAGCTTGTAAATTCGTTCCACCTGCTCTCTTAATTAAATCACTCAATCTTTCATCCTTCTTCTCAATACCGTAAACTCCAGGAAAAGTAACTTGACCTTTTAAGGTAATAAATTGTTGAATTTGATAATTGGGTGAAGATCGGATAAAACCATCATCAAATGGTTGTAATTCAAATTTTGAAGCGGAATTATCTAGTTGTAAATTACTACTAATGGGTAAACGTATAATTTCAGCTATTTTTGAATCTAAATTTTCTAAATTTTCAGTATTAAATACCTTCTTTCTTCTAACAATTTCCACAAATCCAGTTGCAGCAGATTCTCTCAAACCACCCGCTTTTAAAATTAGATCCTCAACGGTCATTTTTTCTATGTAGGGAATGGTTAATTTAACTTGCCTGTTGATTAATTTATTATTTGCATCTAAAGATTTATTTTCCTCTAAAATTTCACTCTCATCTAAATTATTGACTTTTTCATCTTTTTCTATTCTTTCTTTATCTTCTTGTGAAATACCTGCCTTGGATGTAACTAATTTTGATGGAGAATTATCTATTTTATTATTTATTTCACCATGAATTGTTACTGTATAAAATTCCTTTAAATCCAATATTGAATAAACCGTAATTAAGTCTTCTCTCTTTAGTAAAATATCATTGGATGGGTTTTTGATTATCTCTTTATAATTAACAGATAAATTGGATAAACTTAAATCTGAATTCAATCTTTGAATTAAAATTCTTTCTGAAAATGCATTTTCCTTTAAACCTCCAGCTCTTTCAATTAATTTAATTAATGTAGGAGTTGTTTCCAATGAATAAATTCCAGGACGAATAACTTCACCAGAAATATTAATTTTATTTTCAAAACGATTAAGATTAATAGATTCTATTTGTATAATATCTCCAGATTGTGGTAAAAATGAACCAGCTAAGTCAGAATTTATATCTAGTATTTTTCTTTCTTTATTGGTGAATCGAGTGATTTTAATTTGGTCTTTAAAGGCATCCTCAGTATATCCTCCTGCAAAATCTTTGATAACTTTTTCTAAATTTTCATTTGGTAAAATTTCAAATAAAAAATTACGCTTTACTTTACCTTTTACTTCAACCCTATTCTTATATAAACCCACTTTAATGATATCCTGGTCATGTAAATTGATATCATTTTTCAGAATTCCATTCAACAAATAATCGTATAAATCAATGTTTGCAATAACTTTTTTATTCCTGATCAATTGAATTTGTCTGAAAGTTCCGTTCTCGTTCGGTCCACCTGATAAATACAAAGCATTCATTACTGATGCTAAACTAGACAAGGAATAAGTTCCTGGATTAACTACCTCACCTTGAATGGATACACTTATTGTTTTGATATTTCCCAATGAAATGCTTGCATAAACACCATTGGTATTATTTGTAGCGTTTGTTGATTTTTTCAAACCATAATAAATGGTAGATAATTTATAAACTAATCGCTTTTTGGCTTCTTCTAAGCTTAAACCAGATACAAAAACGTTTCCTACCCTTGGTATTTTGATATATCCATCCGCATTGACACTAAGAGTATAATGCTCTTCAGAGTATCCATTGATGTCTACTATTAATTCATCTTCAGGTCCTATTACATAAGATTGTGGTGATGCAATTCTTAAATTTGGTTCGAAATTTAATGTCTTAGAATTAAAAATAGAACTTCCAAAAATTTTGGCACGTAACACATTAATACTAGAATCTTTACTAATATTTAATACATTTTTACGTTCAGTAAGAATACTATCGGTATTTTTTTTGTCTATAATACTGGGATTAACGACCGTTCTTTTGTTTACGTTAGCTGCACCTGTTGGCTGTGTAGTTATATTTGAACGTGAATTATTTAATTGTCCTCCTAATACCTGTGCCTGAATCGGTAAATTGAAATTTTGAGAATATAAATTTGTCGACAAAATTATAAACGAGCATATACTTAGTATAAACTTCTTCAACATATATTATCTATTTAAAAAATTAGAATGCAAATTAAATGAAAAAACATCATTTAATTGTAACTTTAAGCTAAAATAACAAAATACAAATTTATCTATATTCTGTGGAAGATATTACAAATACTCAGCCTATTTATAACGACGATAGTATCAAGTCTTTAGATTGGAAAGAACATATTAGGTTAAGGCCTGGAATGTATATTGGTAAACTTGGAGACGGGTCATCTGTAGATGACGGAATATATGTTTTAGTAAAAGAAATCATGGATAACTCAATTGATGAGCACATGATGGGAAATGGGAAGGTAATTGAAGTTAAAATATCTGATCACCGTGTAGAAATTAGAGATTTTGGAAGAGGCATTCCATTAGGAAAAGTGATTGATTGCGTTTCAAAAATTAACACTGGTGGAAAATATGATTCAGGTGCTTTCCAAAAATCAGTTGGTTTAAATGGAGTAGGTACCAAAGCTACCAATGCTTTATCGAGTTATTTTAAAGTTCAATCTTATAGAGATGGTCAAACTAAATGGGCCGAATTTTCAAAAGGTGAATTAATTGCCGAGTCGGAAGGATTTGAAATTTCTGCATCTAAAAGTGGAACTTTTGTGAATTTCGAACCTGATAATTCTATTTTTAAGAATTATCATTTTATCCCTCAATACCTAGATTCTCTTTTTTGGAACTATGCATATTTGAATGCTGGTCTTACCATCAATTTCAATGGACAAAAATATTTTTCTCAAAATGGTCTATTAGATTTACTCTCCAAAAAAACCAATGTTGAAGAAAACAGATATCCGATTATCCATTTAAAAGGAAACGATATTGAATTAGCTATTACACACAACAATCAATACGGAGAGGAATATTACTCATTCGTCAATGGACAAAATACAACGCAAGGTGGTACCCATTTGGCTGCTTTTCGGGAAGCAATAGTTCGAACTGTACGTGAATTTTTCAAAAAAGATTTTGATCCTTCAGATGTTCGAGCAAGTATTGTCGGTGCAATTGCGATTCGCGTTCAAGAACCTGTGTTTGAATCCCAAACCAAAACGAAATTAGGTTCTACTAATATTTCGCCAGATTCTAATTCTACTTCGATAAGATCGTTTATAGGTGATTTTGTGAAAAATGAATTGGATAATTTTTTGCATCAAAACCCTTCTTCAGCAGACGCGCTTTTGAAAAGAATTCTTCAATCTGAAAGAGAAAGAAAAGATATTGCAGGAATAAAAAAGCTGGCCAATGAAAGAGCTAAAAAAGCGAATTTACATAACAAAAAACTAAGGGATTGCCGTATTCATTTATCTGACGAGAAATCTGATGATCGCCATGATACTACTTTATTCATAACAGAAGGTGATTCTGCAAGCGGAAGTATAACCAAATCTCGAGACGTGCAACTTCAAGCAGTTTTTAGTTTACGTGGAAAGCCGCTTAACTGTTTTGGTCTAACAAAAAAAATCGTTTACGAAAATGAAGAATTCAATCTGTTACAACATGCTTTAGATATAGAAGATAGTTTAGATAATTTGCGATACAATAAAATTGTTATTGCTACGGATGCAGACGTGGATGGTATGCACATTCGATTATTAATTCTTACTTTTTTTCTTCAGTTTTTCCCTGACCTTGTTCGAAATGGGCATTTATATATTTTAGAAACTCCATTGTTCCGAGTTAGAAATAAAAAGGAAACCATTTATTGTTATACAGATGAAGAACGAAGAAAGGCAATTGAAAAATTAAGTCCTAAACCTGAAATTACTCGTTTTAAAGGTTTAGGGGAAATTTCTCCGGAGGAGTTCGGTAATTTCATCGGTGAGAACATCAAATTAGAACCTGTCATTTTAGAAAAGGATTTCACCATTCCTCAACTTTTAAATTATTACATGGGCAAAAATACTCCCGAAAGACAAAAGTTTATTATTGAGAATCTTATTATAGAAAAGGATTTGGAGGAGGTCCTTTTGGCCTAAGTTTAAAAATTCAATTCCAATAATTGCTTTAATTCTTTTTCGGTTTTAGTATTATTTTGATTGATGCTGATTTCTATTCCTTTGTTTATAATTTCTTGCGCTTTATCATCCTTCCCTATTTCAATTAAATATTGCGCATAGGTATAATAAGTAGCTAAATATTGATCAAATTCATCCAAAAGATAGTTGAAATTTTCTTCGGCCTTTATTTTTTCATCGGTTTTTAAGTATTCCAACGATAATAAATAGTAATTGAATGGATCCTTTGGGTCCAATTCTATTTCATTTTTAATAATTTCTATTCGGTTCATTTTTTATTTTAAAAACAAATTAGTATGCTTGCATAACAATTTATAAATGTATGAAAATATTAGTCTGTATTTCTGTTGTACCTGATACAACATCCAAAATTACATTAGATAATTCAAGCTCAAAAATTAATGAAGAAGGTTTAACCTTTATTGTAGGACCATACGATGATTATGCCCTTTCGAGAGCACTCGAAATCAAGGAAATGAACCAAGCGGAGGTTGTGGTTTTCCATGTAGGTCCTGTTGAGTCAGAGCCACTTATTAGAAAGTGCTTGGCTTTGGGAGCGGATAAGGCTGTCAGAATCAATGGTCGCCCATCAGATTCTAATCAAATTGCTGTAGAAATAGCTAATTACGTAAAAGAAAACCCTTTTGATTTAATTCTTATGGGAAAAGAGTCCATCGATTACAACAGTTCGATTATTCACTCTCTCGTAGCGAGTCATTTAAAAATAAATCATTTTTCACCGATAATGAAGCTTGATATTCTTGAAAACAACCAAGTTTCAATTTTATTAGAAACAGAGGAAGGAAAAGCCGAAATTGTATCTAATATGCCAATTGTTTTAGGTTGTCAAGAACCGATTGCTGAATGGAAAATTCCTTCTATGAGGGGTATTATGATGGCTAGGTCAAAAGAAATTATTATAAAGGAATTGTCTAGTAGTGTTCAAGTTAATTTAGAAAAATGTGAAATAGTAGAAAATAAAAGGAAGCAGATCATGATAGAATCTGAAAATGCAGAAACACTAATTGACTTATTAAAATCTGAATCTTTAATTTAAATTTCCCATGAAAGCCATGAACTTATTCATACAAACAAAAAATAATAATCTTTTGACGGATGCATCCGCTAAGGCAATTAATTATTTTTTATCTATTAAGGATCAATTCAATGATCATTCTATCAATGTTTATCATTTTGTTCATCAATCTAATCAAGCTAATCAATTGGTAGAAATAAGTGGTTTGAATAACTATTTCACCATTGAATATTCTGACGATAATTTGTTAGGAGACTCTGTCGAATTAGATGTTGTTTTTCAAAATTTGGTAGCAAGTGATGCCGCGAAATTTATTTTTGCCAAATCGACACTATTGGACAAATTAGCTGCTCAAATTTCAAATCAGTTTTCAATTCCTTTAGTTTCAAATGTTATTGAAATTAAAAATAATCATTTTGTAAAGGAAATTTTTTCTGGTAAGGCAAAGGCTGATTTGTCTTGTGAAAATTCTAGTTGGGTAGTTATTTTGGCCAAATCCTTATCCTCATCAACAATTATTAATTACAAAGAGCAATCTTTTAAAAAGATCGTTTTAAACCAAAAAAGTACCTATCAAATTATTAAGGTTAATAAAATAACTAATTCAATCCCTTTGCAAGATGCTCAAATTGTGGTGGGCGCCGGACGAGGTTTGAAGGATCCATCTAATTGGGAGATGATAGAAAATTTGGCGATAAAGTTGGGAGCTGCTACAGCCTGTTCTAAACCAGTATCAGATTTGAATTGGAGACCTCATCATGAGCATGTTGGTCAAACAGGAGTCAAAATTAGTCCAAAATTATACATTGCTTGCGGTATTTCGGGTGCCATTCAACATCTTGCTGGTGTAAATAATTCTGGAAAAATAGTTGTTATTAACAATGATCCAGAAGCTCCGTTTTTTAAAAATGCTGATTATGGTATCGTTGGAGATGTTTTTGATATAATTCCTAGGCTGTTAAAAAAACTTAATTAATATCTTTTTAGGGCAATTTTTGATACCTTTGTATATTATTTATTTGCCTTGGAAAAATTAGTTAAACTTAGTATCCTTTCTTTAACACCAAGTTCTTTTGGGTCAAGTTCATTTATACTTCTACTGCAAGATATAAATGATCTAAATCGAATATTTCCTATAGTGATTGGTAGTAATGAAGCTCAAGCTATATCAATTATTAGAGATGATATTAAAATTAGTCGACCCTTAACTCACCATCTTTTAGTAGACTTTGTTCGTAAGACTAATTATAAATTGGATAAAGTTGTGATTGTTGATTTTAGAGAAGGGGTTTTTTTTTCAAAGATGTGTTTTCTATCAGATGATAAAGAGTTTGTGTTGGATGCTAGGCCATCAGATGCAATTTGTGTTGCTTTACATTTTCATACTGATATTTTTATTCCCGATAAATTGCTGAATTCAATTAGTATTCCAGTTGATAATTCTTTAGAAGATTTGAACGATGACTTTGATCTTGATGAATTGAAAGATGAAAAACCAACTTTGGAAGAGCTTGAAAAATCGATGGAAAAAGCAATTTCAGAGGAAAATTATGAATTAGCAGCTCAAATTAGAGATTCGATAAATAAAATAAAATAATTGAATGAAATATTCTAAAACAAGACCCTCATCCCTTTCAGCTCTTTTGATATTTTCGATATCAATATTAGGTTTTATTATATGCTTGTTTAGTCAAATGGTAGTTGGATTAAAAGACTTTTCATTTGATGTAAAATCTCAAATGAAAATGTACGTGTACATGGAGGATAGTCTTTCAACCAATGATTTATTACAAACTAAAATGCTATTAAAAGGTAAAAAATTCATTGATTTTAGAGAAGGAAAGGCTTCCGGGGTTGAATTTGTTTCAAAAAATAAAATTGCTGAAGATTTTTTAAAGTCATCCCATGAGAATTATCAAGATTTATTAGGGGATGAAAATCCGTTCAAAAATATGTTTATTCTCGATATAACGGATGAGTTTAAAAATGCAGAGTCTTTTCTTAAGATATCTAAGGATTTATCAAGTTTAAATGGTGTATATGAAGTCACCTATCCTACCACCTATCTGAGTGTTTTTATTTCAAAAATAAAATCCATCACTTACATCACTATATTTATTAGTTTTCTAATCATTCTTTTTATATACTTTCAAATTTCTAATTATATAAAATTAGCAATTCATGCCAATCGTGAATTGATTAAAACTATGCAATTATTAGGTTCTACTCATGCGTTTATTAAAAAGCCTTATATTTTTAAATCTCTGCAATTAGGTCTATTGGGTAGTATTTTAGGTTATGGAATTGCAAATTTTTTGTTTTTTCTAGTCAATTATAATTTTCCTTCTGTTCAATTCGACTTTTTCAATTTAGACAACCAGTTGATTATACTAATTACAACTACTTTTACTTGTCTGTTATTTTGTTTATTGTCTACCTATGTTTCTTTAAATAAATATTTAAATATTCAACAATCAAATCTTCATTAAAATGCAAAACTTTCCTTTAAATAATAAAAGATTAATCTATTTGATTTCGGGAATCATACTTATGATTGTTGGTTTTTTCGTTATGACTTTAGATAAAGAAGAATTTGGTTTTGGTTTTTTAGGAATTACTTTAGGACCCATCTTTGTATTGATAGGTGTTTTATTACCTATTTTATCATTATTTAATTTCAAAAAGAATGGTTAGTAATTGGGAGAGCATACTGTTAGGGATTATTGAGGGCTTAACCGAATTTTTACCAATTTCATCCACTGCACATTTAATCGTTTCTGAAAAGTTACTAAACTTACCATCAAGTAGTTTTTTGAATTTTTTCACTATTTTCATTCAGTTGGGCGCCATTTCAGCTGTACCATTGCTTTATTTTAAACGACTTATTGGCGATCTTCAAATCTATAAGTTTATAATTATCAGTTTTATCCCTGCTGTATTATTTGGTATATTATTAGATGATTTATTAGAAAGCTTATTTCAAGGATATTGGTTTATTGCCTTTTCTTGGTTTTTGGGTGGGATTTTATTGTATTTTATTGATTCGATCATTAAGGATAATGTGGAAGCTAACAATCAACATAATCTAGTTAATGAATTAACTGTTCTTAGATCATTTAAAATTGGTATTTATCAATGTATCGCCATGATACCTGGTGTTTCTAGGTCAGGTGCTACGATTATTGGAGGTAGATTGGTGGGCTTGAATCACAAAATGGCAGTAGAATATTCATTCCTGTTGGGGATACCAACTATATTTGGAGCATGTGCTAAGAAATTATTAGACTATAAGTCGGAACTACCTCAAATACTGAATTTTGAAAATATTACGGCATTAATAATAGGGTTCATTGTTAGTTTGCTAGTTGCATTGTTTACTATTAAATGGATGGTTGGCTTTATTGAAAAGTTTGGTTTTAAACTATTTGGAATCTATCGAATGATAGTTGGAGTTTTATTAATGTTATATCTATTGTGGATTTAGAGATTTTAGAAGATAAATTTTATTTACTTAACAAGCCTAGAGATTGGACTTCTTTTGATGTCGTAAAAAAAATACGAAACATAGGAAAGTTCAAAAAGATTGGTCATGCCGGAACATTAGACCCCTTGGCAACAGGTTTGTTAATTATTTGTGTAGGTAAATACACTAAAAAAATTGAGTATTTTCAGTCTCTTCACAAAGAATATTCTGGGACCTTTGTTTTAGGTAAAACAACTCCGTCTATTGATCTAGAAACTGAATTTGATGACATCACCTATTCTATCAATCATATCACTCCTGATCAAATTGATTTAGCAAGACAAAGTTTTTTAGGTGAAATTGATCAATTGCCTCCCATTTACAGTGCTATTAAATTAAATGGCGAAAGATTGTATAACCATGCCAGGAACGGAGTAAAAGAATCTGAATTGGGAATTAAAATTCGTAAAGCTACTATTTATGAGTTTGATATTGATACCCAAAAATTTCCTGAAATATCTTTTAGGATACTTTGTTCCAAAGGTACTTATATTAGAAGTATTGTTCGGGATTTTGGTCTTTATTTGAATTCTGGTGCTTATTTATCTTTATTAATACGGGATAAAATTGGTGATTATTCATTGACAGCAGCACAAGAAGTTAATTCCTTTAACCCAGATTTGTATGAAAGTTTATCATAATTTTTCTGAATATTCTGGAACAAATGTAAGTGTAACAACCATTGGTATGTTTGATGGCGTTCATATTGGGCACCAAAAAGTTATATTGCACTGTGTTGAAGTTGCTAGAAAAAATTCCCAACAAGTCATTGTTATTTCTTTTTCAAATCACCCTAGCTCCTATTTTACAACCTTAGATACAAGTGAAAATAATCTAATAACAACAGTTGATGAGAAAATAGAATTATTTCAAAACTTAGGTGTTGATATTTTATTTATAATTCCTTTTGATAAATACATCGCTACGATTCCTGCTAACGGTTTTGTGGAGGATATTCTTTTGAATCGTTTAAAAACAAAATCATTTGTTTTGGGCTATGATAATCGATTTGGTTTTAAGAGAGAAGGTTCGATCAATTTTGTCAACAAAAATTATTCCAACGCTATTCAAACTTTTGAAATTGCTGCAGAAACTTTAGATAATGAAATTATCAGTTCAACGAGAATAAAAAATTATTTACGTGAAGGGCAAATTGAAAAAGTGAATAATATGTTAGGTAGATTATATTCATTAAAGGGGACTGTTATTTTGGGGAATCAAATTGGTAGGCAATTGAATTTTCCAACAGCAAATTTATTGATTAATTCAACCAATAAATTTCTTCCTTCTTTCGGTGTCTATTTAACTGAAATAATGTTTGATGGAATAAAACTGTTTGGTTTGACTAATATCGGAATACGCCCCACATTGGAATTAAAGGAGTCTAAAACTCATATTGAAACTTTTATTTTCAATTTTGATAGAGAAATATATGGTCAAAAATTAGAAATAAGATTTTTGAAAAAATGCAGAAATGAAATGAAGTTTTCTAGTTTAGACGATTTAAAGTTTCAAATAGCCCAAGATGTAACTTGGGCCGAAAATGAATTAGCAAAGATTCATATAGCTTCCTAAGAACGTAATTTCATCAGACCTCTTCTTTAAAATCTCTTCAATATTCCTGTCTAATTTATTTCCTTCGATATCAATAAAAAACCAAAATTTGAACTCATGGGTTTCTTTGATTGGTCTTGATTCTATTTTCAATAAATTAATTTTTCTAGAGTCAAAATCTTGTAATAAGGTTAAAAGTGCACCTGGTTTGTCGTCATTTTTTAACTTAATTGCTAAACTAGTTTTATCCTTGTCTGTCTTTTTAAGATTCGGATTTTTAGAAATTATAAAAAATCTTGTCTGATTGGTTTCACTATCTTGAATATTATCAAACAATATTGGAAGATGATAGGTTTTGGCAGCAATGTGTGAACAAAGTGCGGCTGATGTATCATCTTGTACTGCTAGTTTGGCGGCTTTGGATGTAGAATCAACTTGCATAAAAAAACTTTCTTCTTTACTTGAAAAATAATCATTTAAGAAAGTTTTACACTGTTGAAAAGCAATATCTTTTGAGTAAATTTTTGTGATTTCTTTTAAATTATTTTGTTTGGAGGCTATACAAAAATTGACCGGAATGATTATTTCAGAAATGATATTTAACTTCTTTTCAAACAATAAATCCATCGTTTCTTTCACCATCCCCTCCTGATTATTCTCAATTGGGACAACTCCATATTTGGCTCTACCTGTTTCTACGGAATCAAAAACTGATTTTATAGAAGGAAGGGAAATGTATTCTGCCACAGCACCAAACCTATTTTCAGCTGCTTGATGAGTAAAGCTTCCATCGGGCCCTAAAAAACTAATTATTTCTGGTAATTCTAAATTACGAGATACTCCAAAAATTTCTAAATAAATGGCTTCAATGGCATTTTTTGTTAACCTGCCTGTATATTTGGAACATAACCTTTCAATGATTGCTTTTTCCCTATCTGGATGATATATTAGGCCATTTGTATCACGTTTCAATTGTCCAATTTCCTCTACTATTTCCATTCTACTAACCAAGAGCTCTAAAATAGAATCGTCTATTTTATCAATTTTATCTCGAAGTTCGTTAATGCCATTTATCATAAGTTGCCTATTTCTTGAATTATTTCGTATTTTCTCTAATTAAACCTTGGTTTTTTTTCTCTTCTACAATTTGTAATCTTTTAAGTTTATCAATTTTAGTAAACTGAATTCGCTCGATTTTTGCAGAATTAATTCTTGCACTCAGTAAGTATGCTGATAAACAATAAATCAAAAAAACGATGAATAATCCAAAAATGGCTTGATTATTACTTAATTGATGTCGCACTAAAAAATAACCTAATAATAGTAATAAATTAAAGGTAACTAAAGTCACTGTTGCAGTAAAATGAGATAAGCCTGAATCAATTAACAAATGGTGTAAATGATTTCGATCCCCTTTGAAGGGAGATTTACCGGCTAATAGTCTAATAGAAAACATTCTTAGCGTATCAAATAAAGGAATTATTAATAAAATGATCATTAAAATTGGTGCATCAACACCTAGTTGAGGATTATATCTATAAGAACTATTAAATATGATATATTTTACTGCAAAAAACGACAATAAAAACCCCAATATTAAAGACCCAGTATCACCCATGAAAATTTTGTTTTTTACAGACCAATTAAATCGTAAAAAGCCAATTAAAGATCCCGCTAAGCCTATCGATAAAGTTGAAAGAGCATATAATTTTAAATCATAAAACAAGTATCCAAAAGTTATAGAAGCTAATAACCCGACTGTACCTGCTAGTCCATCAATTCCATCAATTAAATTAATTGCATTGATGACAGATATAAAAATGAAAGTTGTAAATAATACACTTAAAATGTAAGGTATTTCTGAAATACCGAAAAGTCCATAAAAATGAGATATACGCATTTCACCAAAAATGATTAATAACACAGAAGCTGCTATTTGAATCAATAGCTTCTTTTTTGGGGAAAGAATTAGGATATCATCTTTAATTCCTAAAAAAAATAATATAATAATGGATGAAATAGCTAAATGAATTTCATGTCCTTCATTTGGATTGTCCCAAATAAAATAACTAATCAATGTAGAGGCAAATATAGCAACACCCCCTAAGGTCGGCGTTAGTTCTTCGTGAGAACTTCTCAGTTCAATTTCTGCCATTAAATCTTTTAATTTTGAAATATTGATAATTACAGGAATAGCAGTTATTGATATAACTAGCGATACAAAAAAAGTAATTAAAATTTGTATTTCTTTAATTGAAAATAGTTCAATGATGTTTTCCATACGTTAAGATATCGTTCTTTTTTTTATTATCATTGCTGGATTTCCTCGGTAAATCATAAAAGCATCTAAATTTTTCGAAGTGCTTGATCCTATTGATAAAATTGCATGCGTTTTAACTACTACTCCGCCGGTTACAATTGAATTCGCTCCAAGCCAGCATCCCTCTTCGATTATAATTTCTTTACTTATCAAATCAAATGTCGACTTTTTATAATCATGATTACCAGTAATTAATAATGCACCTTGTGATATACACGAATTATTACCTATT